>LULU01000157.1_pt1 | contig 18295 bp, 18 predicted proteins | sample 729521 | NCBI WGS metagenome assembly LULU01 (sample SAMN03860281, study PRJNA289734) | marine metagenome | biome: seawater column; feature: ocean; material: water; isolation source: Red Sea water column Station 108 - depth 50m | place: Saudi Arabia: Red Sea | collected 2011-10-15 | depth 50 m | reverse complement strand
GCTAAATATGAACCATCTTGCCCGTTAATACCAGTAACAAAAGCTTTCATTTGGTAATTTTACTTAAAAACAAAGTTTTGTTCTGCCACATAATAATTTTAATTATATACTTACCTGAAGCATAAAATTTGATACATTGAGCAAAAAAAAACTTAAAATTTTCTTCACAGATTTCTGGCCTAACTTTAAGGAACATGACAATTATTTTTTCAATTTACTCTCACTTAAATATGATTTAGAGATAAACAATTCGACACCTGATGTACTCTTCCATTCCGCTGATTATTCAGAAAGTGAAAATCATAAAAATTTTGATAATGGATATACAAAAAAAATTTTTTATACCGGAGAAAATATTAACCCAAATTTTGAAGAAACTGATTTCTCATTAAGTTTCAAAAATAATTTAGGAGATAAAAATTATAGATTACCACTTTGGGTCTTGTTCATAAACTGGTTTAATGTTGAAGAGGATTATACAAGAGATCAGTCTTATCTAATAAATCCTGATAGTTTAATAAAGAAAAACAAAAATATTCTAGAGAATTATCTTTTTTGTTCTTTTGTAGCCTCTAAACCTACTGGCAAAAGATTAGAATTTGTTCCAAAATTGAATGATATTAAGAAAGTGCACTGCGGAGGATCGTTATATAACAATACTTACTATCCACTTAAAGGAAGAGGAGATCAAAAACATAAATTAAACTTCATGAAATATTTCAAATTCAATATTGCTTTTGAAAATATTAATTCTCACGGATATGTTACTGAAAAAATTTTACATGCTCTTTACACAAATAGTATTCCAATTTACTGGGGAAGTGATTTTGTCAAAAAAGATTTCAATAAAGATAAAATTATATACTATGAAGACTTTGATAACGATGATCATTTAATTGATAAAATCATGGAAGTGAATAGTTCTAAAAAGCAATTACAGGAATATTTTGATCAACCTATTTTTTACAATAATACTTTTCCTGAATATGTACTCCAAGAAAATATTTTAGATTTTTTAACAGACGCCATAGAAAAATGAAAAATAATCTAAAAATTTATATTGTTCACTATACAAAACTTACTGAAAGAAAAATTTATTTAGATAACCTTCTTAAAGATAAAAATATTGAATTTGAATATATAAATGAATTTGATCAAGAAGAACTTAATCAAAATAATATTGGCCATTATTACAAAGACGATGAAGATCTTTTTAACACAAAAAGTAAGATCTGGAATAAAAAAGCTAATAAATATTACGTACTTTCCCGTCCTGAAATTTCATGCTCAATAAAACATATTGAGGCATTAAGAAAAATAGGATATTCCAATAAAGATTTTGGATTAGTTTTAGAAGATGATGCAATTCCATATAATGATGATTACTTATCACAGATAGAGAAAATACTATCTAACACAATTAAATGGGATGCATTATTTATTGGTAACGGTATGGGAGAAAATTTCAGAAATAAAAAAATTAGTTATAAAAGATTCTTTCCAATAAATAATATAAAAGTAAGTCATCCCGCTACAAACTGCCTCGAAGCCTACATAATTAAAAAAGAGGTTGCAAGAAAAATAGTTGATTCAATATTGCCATTTAACTTAGTAATTGATTGGGAATTAGCTTATCAGTTTTATAAACTCGATTTAAATATTCATTGGATAAAAAAACCAATATTTTTTCAAGGAACTAAAGAAAACATTTATGAATCAACATTGAGGTAAAATGAAAAATAAAAATAAAATTTTTAATATTTTTTTTGTTTTAAATTTTGTTATTTTAATTTCAACGATTTATGTTTTATATTCTAAGACGATTGGATCAAAAGGACTAGATTGGGGACATTGGTCATACTCAGAACTTTTAATAAACTATCCAGGACAATTTGTTAGGAGAGGTCTCTTAGGAGAAATTATATTAACTCTAGGGAGTGGTGATTCTGCTAATAGTATCATACAGAATATTGTTTTTTACAACTTTTCTTTGTTTATATTTCTTATTACTTTAAATATTTTTAGAACGGGTTTGGGAAATTGGCATCTATTTTTTCTTACAATAAGTTCGTTTGGTGTTTTTAATTTAGCTATTCACAATAATGTTTTTCATAGAAAAGAAATTTTTTTTCTTAATTTATTTTTAATTTATTTTGGATTAATCAACAAAGTAAAAGGTCAAAATGTATTTAAATATATTTTTCTTTTCTTCACAATAATTTTCACAGGTTTGATTCATGAAGGCATGTTATTAATTTTTGGTCCTTTTTATTTTTACAACTTAAAGAGAACAGAAATAAAAAGATTTCTTAATATAAAAATTGAAAATCTATATCTTGGACTTTCAATTGCTCTATTTTCTTTAATGGCTTTATTTAAAGGTGATAAGAATCTAAGTGAAAGGATACTCAACGAACTTCCAATTGATGATATAGCTTTGTTGTCTATACACGATACACATGCAATAGATGCAATTGGTTGGTCGATAAAAAGAGGGCTTGCACTTACCGCAAGACTATTTCTTTCTGGAACTGCATTTTATTGGACTTACGTTATTGCATTATTTTTTATTTCAATTTGTTTCATATTATTCAAGGGAGATGTAAGAACTACAGTTACTTACTTTAAAAACAATTTTTTAAATTCTTATGAATTTTTATTATTAATTTTAATTTTTCTTGTTGGTTGGGACTGGGGAAGATGGTTTGTAATAATTTTTTATTTATCATTTTTCACTATTTCTTATAATCTCCATATCAAAAACAACATAGTTGAAAATAGAATAAACTTACTTTCAATGTTTATTTTTGTTTCAATATCTGTTTTGTCAGTTATTCCAGAGTGCTGTTTGTCTTGGTCAAACCCAAAAATTTTAGAAGTTTTTGAGTTATATTTTTTCGAAATTAAATTCAACTATTAACTATAAATTTTTATTAATATATTTAAAAATGTTAGTAAATATTGTCCCGATAAATGAAGTATATAAAAATGTATGCTTAGTGACTTTTACAAGTTCGAGCTACAACGATATAACGAAAAATTTGTCAAAATCAATTGAAGTTAATAATGTTAACTTCAATTTAAATGTTTTTTGTTTGGATAAAGAATCTTGTGAGTTTAATTTTCCTAAAAATACAAATTTAATTCTATTTGATAATGATCCATTAGAAATCCTTCAACAAGATGAAATTATGCCACAACGACATGATTCATTTGGTGATGTAATGCTTAAAAAATTTGAAGTAATTTTTGAGTCTTTGAACCAATTTGAATATGTAATTTATATTGATGGAGATATAGTAGTAAAAAAAGATTTCCTAGATTACATTTCAAAATTTATAAATAAGAATGAAATGATTTTTCAAAATGACAAAAGACCATCAAAACCAAATCTTACAAACCTATGTGCAGGTTTTATGATTATCACATCAAATGATAAAACAAAAAAATTTTTTGACCCAAAGAGTGGAGCATATGAAGAATTTAAAAATTATTTAACCCACGATCAAACGTATATAAACAAAAAGAAAGACGAGTTTGAATACTTCATTCTTCCATTAAATAAGTTTCCTAATGGTCCACATTTTTATTCTTATCATGAGATTTTAGATCCCTATATTGTACATTTTAATTACATTCAGGGTGAAGAAAAAATAGCTAAAATGAAAAAATTAAACCACTGGTATGTTTAAAACATTTTTGGTTTTTGAATATTAATTCCACTGTTAAGAATTAATTTTTCTAATTCATAATTTTTTGAATATCGTTTTTTATAATCTTCTTCAATAAGAAATTCATAATGATTTATTTTTGAGTTCTTAATCATTTTTGGATTCAAATGTTCTTTAAGATACAAGTTGGTATAGTATAAATTTTTTAAATTTTCTGACATGAGAGCTGCTGCTATGGGGAATGTTCCTACACCAGAAGTTGCGAGATTTACTGCATTAAAAATAGTGTTAAAATCATTCTCTAATGAGGAAGATTGAATCTTGACATTTTCTATGTTTGCTAAATGTTCAATTACAGGATTATTTTTTTCTTCGGATGTAACAACTATTACCGATTCAAATTTTTTAATAATATCAAGATAATAAATTAAAGGATTTTGATAATAATCTTTTTTAAAATTTGTGAAAATATCTCCACTTCTAACATGAATAATTAATTCATTTTCTTTAGGTATATTATTTGATAAAAAGCTTATATTCGCTTTAATTGAATTTTTAAAAACATCTTCCATTGCATCATAGAATTCAGAAACTGAAACTGAATTTGATGGTAGATCAAAAGAATTATCAAAATAAAAAAATCTATATTTTTTTTTAAATAATGAAAATTTATCATTAATTTCATTATTTATTATTTTGAAAGAATTAATTTTGTTGTGATTTGATACATAAAAATTAAATTGGTTTTTATTTGCAAATATAATCCCATTCGCAATTTGTTGAAGATTGTTTCCATATCTTGAAAAATAATAGCTAATTGTATAATTTTTAAAAGGTAAGAGTATGTTTGATAAGTTAATAATTTTTAGCTTTAAATAATTTAATAATTTCATAATTTAAAATGTTTCAGATAATTTAGATAGTAGTGCTTTGAAAATCATTATTTAACTATTATTTATTTATGACTTTTATTTCTGTCTTTACAACAATGACAAATCCTGATGAAAGAAATGATCCTTGGCAAGAAGCACTTAATTGTTACAACAATATCTCAGACAATAATGTTGTTGTTGTAGGTGAAGATTGGCCTCTTGAATTTGATTGGGGAATTTTTAATAAAGTTTATCAGAGAGGTTTTGACAAATGTGATTCTAAATGGGTGATGAGAATGGACCTTGATTACTTTATACATGAAGATGATATTGAGAAAATTAAATTCTATTTAAAAAAATATAATGATCAGCCAGGTGTTGTTTTGCCACAATATCAATTTTTCACCCATGATAGATATCAAATAAAAACAAAACTGTGTTTGCTTCTAAACAAAGAAAAATTTCCAGATATAAAACTTAATGGTGGTACAGATAAAATGCTGGCAACTCTTGATGGAAAACTTTTAACATACAAAAATGTTCCTCAAATAAAAGTTCCTATTTGGCAGTATGATTCGATGTTTAGAACTAAAGAAATCATAAAAAATGATAGGGCCAGATTTGCTCGAGCATGGTTTAGGACCTTTAATAACTATGGTGATAGAGGAGGAGATAACCCTGATGAAGCTTTTGATGCATGGTTTTTAATGATACAAGAAAGGTATAAAAAACACGTTTTCAAGATGGATATTGATAAACATCCAGTTTTTATAAAAAATAAACTTAAAAAGATTTCAAGTGATCAATTTGGATATGATGCATTTGGACTCAAAAATAATACGAAGTTTGAATATTTTAATTTATTTAAAGAACTTAAAAAAAAGTATTTTTAGAATTTAAGAAATTCGAGTTGAATATTTTCAATAAATTTTTCAAAACTTAATTTTTCATTTATTAAATTATTTGGCTTGTAAGTGTTTGATTCATAATTTTTTAAAAATCTTTGAAAATTCATTTTAAAATCGTTTAAATCCAGAATTTTCTCTCCACATTCTGATGACCAGTATGGAACTGTTGTTCCGTAAAGTTTTATATTTTCATAATTATTGATATTCTTATCAATTACAAAGAGGGGTAAATTTGTTGCCATTAGTTCATTGATTGCTATTCCTTGACTTTCTGTGCTTCCTAGTATCAGCCCAAATTTAGATTTCAATGCGTATTTAACTAGCTGCTTATTTTTATAATCTCCATACGTTAAAACTTTATAACGAATATTTTTATTTTTTAAAAAATTAATTATTTCATTTAATGATTTCAATTCTCTGTTTTTAAAGTAAATAAGACAATCAAACTGATAGTTATCAATAAGTTTTCGTTGGTTTTGAAAATTAAAAATTTCACTCTCACTATAAACACCTACAGGCAATATTGATACTTGATTACTTACCGACAGTCCAGTGATTTGTTCTAAGTCCTCTTTTGCTGATGAAGATGCAACAACGATTTTTAAATTATTATATTGTAAACTAAGCTTTGCTAATATTTTTAAATCTTTTTGATTGTAAAGAGGACCGACGATAACTTTAGAATTTTTGTCTTGTAAAATTTTTTCAATTGTTAAAAAATTATTTTCATCAAAATTTATAAAATAATAATTTTCAGAAATGTGTTTATTCAATACAAACGCATCAGTTAATTTTGATATTTTAATTACATTATTGATTAGTTTTTGTGGACCTGATTTTATTAAGTTGTCACTTACGGGTCTTCCCATATTGTAAATTGTCCTATAAATTGAATTGAATAAAGAGGACATGTATACATTTTTAGAAAAAAGCTTTCTTGAGCTTAAAAAATAATCAGTATCAAAAAAAATATTAACTTTTATCATAAATCATTTAGTTATTCTTTTTACTTATTTAAACTACATTAACGAGAATAATGTTAAATCTATTATATTGTCTTGACCAAAATTATAATCTTCAAACAATCACTTCAATCATGTCATTTTTAAAAAATACTGATGAAAGTATAAATATTTATATAATCCATGAAAATCCGGAAAGTTTTGAAGAATATTTACAGAAAATAAAAAAAGAAGAGAAGATAAATAAAATAATAATTAAAAAATTTAATTCAAAAGGTGATATCGACTATCCCAATTTATTCGATAGACATATTTCAATTGCAACTTATTTTAGACTGCACCTTGAAGAGTATATAGAAGAAGATATTGACCACCTTATATATGTTGATTCAGATGTTATTTGTATATCAAACCCAGTTCAATTACTTTATGAATTAAAAAATAAATTAATAAACTCTAAATTTATAGTTTGTGTTAAAACAATATCGAAGAGACTAGAAGGTAAGTTTCACATTGAAGAAATAAACAAACTAGATTTGATTAATGATAATTACTTCAATGCAGGCGTAATGATAATTGACTTTAATAAGTGGAAAAATCAGAATGTGTCAAAAAAACTTATAGATATATTAAATGAAAATAAAAGTAAGATTACTTTTTGGGATCAAGATGTTCTAAATATTTATTTTGATGGAAAGTTTTTAGAATTAAAGTCGAGCCTTAATTATGAAATTTATCTTGAAGATGGATATAAAAAGATTGAATCGGATACAAAGTTGGTACATTATTCAGGTAGTTTTAAACCATGGACAGTAAGGGCGATAACTGAAATAAATTCAAATATCTACCAGAATAATTTTCTGAGATTAATGAATAGATATCACATTACACATACTTGGAAAAGATCTAGCTTAAAATATTTTTTTAAATCGGTTCTTAATTTGAAAATATTTAATATTGAGAATCCTCGCATTTATATCAAAAATTTTTTTCAATCTTTAAACTCAAATTTTTCATACTCAGAACCTTCTAGAGAAGAAAAATGAAATCAAACAAAATAACGAGTACAGGATTAGCAAAGTTTTCAAATGTTGTTTTTGCTGAAAGGATATCTTCTGAAGATTATATATCAGAACCAAATAAAATAGTCACTGATATATCAAAAAACAAAGATTTTGAATACATAACATATAGGTTAAAAAATCTAATCATAAGTGAAAATGATATAATTTTTTGTCATTCAGATTACATTGATGTTCTTTTTTATCATTTAAGGAAGGTAAAGAGTTTAAAAAACATCAAGATAATATCTAATCAAACCGACAGTTTGATAACAAAAAAATTATTTCGAAAAAAACCAAGATGTGTTTCAACATGGTATTCCGTAAATGTTGGAATTGATCATAAACAGCTAATCCCAATTCCATTAGGTTTGGCAAGTAGGTTCTATAAAAAAAATATAACTGAAGATTATTTTCAAGAAAATGTTGTTAAAAATGATTATTTAAAAAAAGATATAAATTTGTATATCAATTTTCAAGTGAATACAAATTTTGTTGAAAGAAGTAATTTGTATAAAATATTTGTTGATCATGATTGGGTAACTTATGATTTCCCAGGAAACGATAATAACAAGTATCATCAATCATTAAAAGATGCTACATTCGTATTATGTCCCTGGGGAAATGGAGTTGATACGCATCGTCTTTGGGAATCACTTTATTCTGGATCTATTCCCGTTACTAAACAACATACAACTTATAAATCTGTAAAAGATCTCCCCATATTATTTGTAAATGATTACGAAGACATTACTTACGAACTTTTGGAACAATTTTTAAACAATTTAGATATTAATAAACTCAATATTGAAAAGCTGCATCTAAATTATTGGATAAATGAGATCAACTCTGTTTCAATTAGTTCTAATGAAAAATTTACAAGTAATGAAAATCCTTTTGTAAGTTTTTACTATAAATTTAAGTTAGATTTAATTAAAAATGGCCGTAGTCTAATTAAAAAATTTAAAACAATTAATAGAAAAATTAAAAGTCGCCTTACGGTTTAATTATTTTCCAATCGCTCGTAGGTAATTCGATTATATCTGATATTAAAGCTATTGCCCAAACTAAAAGTAATGTTCCATGTAGATCTGGTTCATTTAATCCATTTGAAATTTTTGTACCATAATAATGAGTCTGAGATTTATTTCTAAAATATGAAAAGCCTCCATTAGGGTAATAATTATCTTTTATATTTATTAATATTTTTTTGAAGTAATTTTCTATTTCTTTTTTTTTGTAATTAGTATTTTTGTAACATCTAAATAAAACATAGACAATGTCAACAATATCGCATCCTTCGTGTCGAATTTTCGAATTAAGGCAAAAATCAATCAGTTTTTCAGGTGAATGTATTGATATATTTAACCAGTCAAATCCGGTAAGGACTTTCATAGCACCATTGATAATTTCATTATCATCATTTGGTTCTCCAGCAAAATAGGCACCTGTTTTTGAATCATGAATTGTAAGAATAAATTCTTCTAAAATACTCTTGATTTCATCTTTTTCATTTTGATTGGTTATCTGTGTTTGAACGAAAAAACAAAGATTTGAAAATTGTGCTCCCGCATCCCATGGAAATGCCCAGTTTAAATTAGAAAGATAATCATTAATTTCTTTCTTATCTTTTGGAAATTCAGAGTATATTTTTTTATTCTTATATCCAACCTGATAGATAGAGGAAATGGCTTGCTTAGATTCAGCCTTTATAGAATTTTGAAGAAACTCATCTAATAATGTGTAATTCGAATCAACATATTTGTTTAAAATACGTTTTACAAAATCTTTTAAAAATTTAATTGGTGAAAATTTTTTCATTTCTTTTAAGTAAGCTTGGTCAATATAAGAATTTTGGGGGAAATTCTTATCTGTTGATTGGAATGAGTTAATAAAATTTACCCAATCAACTTGTTCTTTTTTTTCTAGATTAGTCCATTGATTTGTAATATAGAAGATTTTTATAGCATAGCAACTCATACCAAGTTCAACATCTTCTCCATGTTTTGTTAATCCTTTTTTTACAGGATAAAATGTAAATCCATTATGTTTTCTTAGATCCTTTAAAAATAATGGTAAATTTATTTTTAAATCCGACAGCCAGTTATTATTCATCTAATTTTGTATTTTTATATAAACCTATGTATCGGTAGTCACTAAATTGAATCAAATCAAAATTATTTTTTAATAAAATATTGTTAACTTCAATAACTGTATTTTCTTGCTCAATACCTCTTTCACTACCAAAATCAACACATATATATTCAGTTCGTTTTAAAGTTTCTTGTGCCCCCTCAATAACTTCTGGTTCAAACCCTTCAGCTTCAACTTTGAAAAGTTTAATATTTTTAGGAAGAGTAATGTCATCAAGCCTTAAAGTACTAACACTAGTGTATTCCTGTGTTCCAAAATCATAATTGTTTTCTAATAGACAAATAAAGTTCGAATAATCCGGTTCAAATGCATAATAATTTACATTTAAATTTTTCAATTTAAGCGCAATATTTAGCTCACCAACATTTGCACCACAATCTATAATTACATCATTTGTATTGATATTTACTTTATCTAAGCAATATGAATTAAATAACCTATCAAAATGTTTATGAGGATCTAAATAAATTCTAAGTATTCGTTTATTAGGAAAACATATTTCTTGGTTGTTAAGATTTTTATAGTATTTATTATTCTTAAATAAAATTTTTTCATATGTTGGAAATGTAATTTTTAATAAATTACAAAAAAATTTTCCTTTGAAATTATTAATTATAAATGTTGATAACTTTCCCTGTATTAGAACTAACAAGGTCGAAAATAAGTTATTTGTATTTTTTGCCCGCAATATAAATGGTGGAATATTTATTAAATGTGGAAGCTCATGTTTCATTAAGTGTATTTTATATTGAAAAGTGATTAACTATATAGATATTTTATTTAATAAAGCTGTATAGAATAAATTTGATAATGAGTAACGCTAAAGTCTTGGTTTTTGGTTCCAATGGTCTGGTTGGAAATTCTGTCTCAAGAATTTTAAAAAATTCCTCAAAAGTTGAGAAGCTTTTCCTTTCCCAGAGATCTGATACAGATTTAGAAGAAAAAAATCAGATTGAGGAAAAGATTAACGATGTAAAGCCAGATATTATAATTAACTGCGCAGCAAAGGTTGGTGGTATTTATGCGAACAATACCTACCGAACAGATTTTCTGATAAAAAATCTAAAAATAAATTTAAATTTAATTGAATCTATAAAAGATATAAATGGTTTAAAACTTATAATATAAGAGACAGTGTGATACCAGGTTTAATTCATAGAATGCATTTAGCAAAAGAAAATAAAGATTCATCTTTTGAAATTTGGGGTACTGGTAGCCCTTTAAGAGAATTTATGTATGTTGATGATTTAGGATATGCAATTGAATTTTTGTTAGATAAAAAAGTTAATGATGATCTTATAAATGTTGGAACTGGAGAAGAAATATCTGTAATGAATCTTGCAATTAAAATTAAAGAAATTATCGGCTTTAAAGGTGAGATCAATAATGATCTAAATAAGCCGGATGGTAATCCAAGAAAATTGCTTGATTCATCATTGATTAACTCAATGGGTTGGAAGAGTCGGGTAAATCTAGATGATGGTTTAGTAAAAACATACGACTGGTACAAGTCTAATATCTGAGATTCATTTTCTTGTATAACTCATAGATATCAAAACATAATAAAGAAGCGGAAATTGAACACTTTCCATAGTTGTATCCATTAATGACACAAGCAATAAAGGTGTAAAGAAAATAAAAAGCTCCCTGGAGTTTATTTTCTTTAATAAATTAAATTGGAAAACAAAATATATGAACAACCCTATAAGCCCCATTCTTCCAAGTATTGTAAACAAATGATTATGTACATGTTCATTTAAGCCTTCCCGCCCTAATCTTCCTGGTGCTGTTGGATCTTTCATAATTTCAAAAATTTCGTTAAAACCAAATCCAAATATTATCTTTCCTTTTTTATTTAGATCTTCAATTAAGTCTTGCCATATATCGAAACGCCATTCTAACGTATTATCTTTTGATTTCAGTCTTCCGTCACTTATGTATAATCCAAAAAACTGATTTGTATTTTTTCTCTTAACAACTTCTTGCACAGATTCTTGAACAACTTCAACAGGTTCACTTCTATTAATCTCAGGTAAACCAGATAATCTAATTGAAGATAAGATAAATAGAATTGACATTCCTAAAATTAACAAAAAATATTTTTTAAAATTATTTTTTATCCATTTAAAATTATTTAGATTTTCTAATATTACAAATAATGTACATGAAAAAAACGATGCACGACTCAAAGTAAGAAGGAGTGGTAGCAATAATGATCCCATTAAATTTAAGTAAGTCATATAGAAAGTCTTGCTTTTTATATATTTCTTTAATAGAAAAGTACAAAAAATAAAAGCCATTAAAACATCTGAACCTTTGATAAATTGAAATTTATCAGAATTTCTTTTGAAAAAATTTATGAAGAAATCTGGGTAATTTCCAGAATTAAAAATATATATAACAATAGGTATTAGGATGAGGCCTGCCAAGAATATATTATTGATCTCTAAATTCTTGAAAATTAAATAACCCATCCAGAAATATCCAAACATCCATATATACGATGAAGATTTATATGTATAAGTGTCTAATATGTTGCCATCATTAACAAATAAGGAAATAAAGAAAGATATAATCAAACTAAATAGTAAGTAATATGTTTTTTTAAATTCTATTGAATTAAATCTGAATAAATTAAATAAAATTAATATCAAACCAAATGCGACGACAAGTTCGCCTAATCGAAATCCAAGGAAGTACAATCCCATGAAAGATCTTGTAAATACCATTACAAGTGACAAAGAACCAATGAACAATACATTTAATATTGTATTTGTATATTTGGATTTTTTAATATTCTTCATTCAACAGTGAAAGTTTAATTAATTCTATTTCGTAATCAAGTTATCCAACTATTATATAAAACGTGGATCCTAAAATTACTTATGTTTTTGGTTCTGGAAGAACAATTAAGCTAGAATCTAAAAATCAAAGTGCTAAAGATTTTTTTTATGGTTATTTTGATTTTAAAGATGAGTTTTTAGATACGGATTATTTGGAATTTGATAAAGATGTTTCAAATGCTTTTTTTTATAAGCTTCTTTATTTTTTATCAAAAATATTAAGAAAGTTATCAAACTTACCATTTTTTTTTGAAAGTATTTTATCAAAAAAAAACAAAAGAAAATTTAAAAATTCAGATTATATTATTGCCACTACTGACAGAATTGGTGTTTCGCTTCTTCCATATCTTATTCAGAATAAAATTTTTTCTTACAACAAAACAACAATTATTGTCATGGGGTTACTTGCAAAAAATCAAGATAAATTTATAAATAAATTATTTCAGAGAATGTTTATAAATCTATTTTTTAATTGTTCTGATAATTTAATATTTCTAAGTAAAAATGAATATCTCCAATCTAGGATGTCTTATATCAAATACAAAGATAAATTCCACTATGTACCTTTTTGTACAGATGTGAATTTCTGGAACATAAATAAAAAAGAAGTTTCTGACTATGTTTTATTCATAGGGAATGATGGGAGACGAAAATTTGATCTTGTTCTTCAAATAGCCGAACAACTTCCAAATTTGAAATTTAAAATTGTTTCAGAAAAAATACCTTTTGATAGGATTAAGAGTAAGAATATCGAATTAGTTGAAGGTCAATGGAATAAATCTGTATTGACTGATCATGAAATTAAGGAAATCTATTCAAACGCAGCTCTTTCAATAATTCCTATAAAAAATTCCTATCAACCCTCTGGACAAAGTGTTGCCCTTCAGTCTATGTCTTTAAAAGTACCTGTGTTAATAACTGACACCGTAGGATTTTGGGATAAAGAAAAATTCAAAGATAAAAATAATATTTGGTTTTTAGAAAACAATAATTTACAAAATTGGTGTGAAAATATTTCTTATCTTATGGATAATGAACAAGAAAGATATAAAATTTCAAATAAAGCAAAAAAAACAGTTAATCAATCTTTTAATACACAATTATTTTACGAAGAACTTAAAAAAATTATATTTAGTTAATAAACTGTGTAATCTTTTTATTCAAAAGATAAATAAATTTTGATAGTTTTGAAGTATTTTTAGTAATTCTGTTTGCCAAAATAGAATCTTTATTATTAATCATATCTTCAAATAAATCTAGATAATCTTTTGACATCTTATCTGAATTAAAAGGATACTCTTTCATCTTTATAAATAATTCTTCATAATTATCCATTGCTTCTTTTAACTTAAGTTCAAAATTTTCTTTAGTGTACTCTAGTCCATATCCACTACAGTACTCATTAGTTCCTCCACTATTTATATACATTACTGGTAAACCACATTGTGATGCTTCAATATGATGATTGCCTGATGGTTCGTTTAGAGAACCTGTAATATAAAGATTATTTTTCTTCAACTCATTTGCAAGCTCTTTTCCAGATAAAGGTGGTATGTAATTTGAATTTTTGAATTTAAATTTTTTAGGAAGATTTCCTATGTAAGTAAAAACAATCTTTTCATTCCAGAAAGAGTCATACAATAAATTGTCAAGATATTGGTATATATCAAAACCTTTATTCCAATTAGCTCCCCAATGATGAGTTACAATTCGTAACTTTTCTTCTTTTTTCCATGGCATGATGTTTAGGTTGTTAAATATATTTTTATCAGCACCGGCCATAATTACATTATTATTTGACTTATTAATTCCTTGGTTTTCATAAAGATCTTTTAGCCAACTACTGACAAAAATCGAGTAGTCAGAAATTTTATTTGCCTCAATTAAATATTTATTTACAAAATTGGTATTTTTTCTTTCATCACATTCATTTAAGCGATGAGCGACCAAAGTATTTGGATTTACATAATTTAAATAATTTTGGACATCTAAATGAGTATAAGAAGAAGATTCAGAAGTTTTTCTTGGTTCAGTTATCAATATGATATCAATATCTGGATCCTTTAGGTCGGTAACAACAATATGATCCCTCGAAATTAAATAATTTTTTAGGTTAATTGCAAATAAATTTCCACCACCCCAGGGCCCATCTTTTATTTTTGTTCCAATACTAATTTTCATTTATTTCTTTTAACAGTTTATTAAACTTTAAAAAACCATTAGGTATTTTTAGGTTAGTAATCATTTTTTCCGCATAATCTAAATTTGGTTTAGCATCTAAAATATTATTGCTATATATTGATTCTTCACTTAAAATTTGACTTGCAATTCCAACGTCAGTGGACACAATCGGTGTTCTCGATGCAGCACATTCTACTATTGATTGTGGTCCTCCTTCATATCTTGATGAAACAACATATAGGTCTAAAACATTATAGAGTTCATTTAATTCTGAAAAATTTAACATTTCGAAATATTTAAATTCAATATTGTAGTTTTTTAATTTTTCAATAACATATTGTCTTCTTCTTCCAGCAAGAATTACAAGAACATTTTTCTTTATAGATTGTATTTCTATAATATTGTCAATTAACCTATCAGGACCTTTAGAAAGCTTTGGTGATTTTAAATCATAACCCTCTGTATCTCTTTGAAATGAGCCAATTAAATACTTATCCTTAGGTAACCCAAATTTATCATAAATATATTGCTTATCACTTATATCAAACCAAATATTTTGGTTAACCCACCATGGAATTTCTGTAATTGGTTTTTTAGTAATTTGTTTGAGTTGATGATAAGTTTTATTTGATATTGTGTGATAATGATCAACATATTTATCTCTTACTTTGAATTCATTTTCTTGTTCATGATCAAACTTATCTTCATCTATATGGTGAATGGTGCATAAGACTTTTTTTGATTTTAGAAAATACCGTGGAATTTTTTTCCATGTCCACGGGGCAATGATCCAGATTAGATCTTTTTTACCAAATATATATTTTTGCTGTGGAGAGTTAAATTGATTCCATTCTTTAATTAATCGATCAATTATCCAGTCTTCATTAATTGAGTTAATATAGATTTTCATTTGTCTTCTGGAATAATGCTTTTCTTTACACATTGAGCATAATATTGCTGTCTTTCAAAATATTTTGTAGATATATTATTTTTCATATTTAGAAAATAATAAGGTTTATGTAAAAACTTAAATTTATAGTTATTATCCACCATCTCTTTCATTAATTTATAATCTTGAGCAAAATAAAATTTTTCATCATAACATCCTATATTTAAAAGTGATTTTTTTTGAATACAAAGAGTTCCATGTACAAAAGGGTTTTTAAACTTTAATACGAACCTCTTTGGAAGGTACATTGAGAAATTTGGTATCTTTTTATTCGTATCAATTACTAAAGCTCTGGTTGAGCAAAAATCTAAATTATTTTTTTTAATAGTTTGCACTTGTACATTTAATCTATCTGGGAGACTGTAATCATCATCATCCTGTCTCGCAATAAATTCACCCTTAGATTGATTAATTAGAAAATTTAAGTTTTTTGTTAATCCAACATTTACATCATTTTTAAATAATCTTATATTTTTACTGTTTTTGCAATATTCTTCAATAATCTTTACAGTGTTGTCATTTGATGCATCATCAACAATAAGAAATTCTAAATTTGAATATGACTGTTCAAGTATACTTTCAATAGCAACTGATACTGTGGCTTCGGAGTTATATGTACTCATAATTACTGATACTAAGTCATTCATTTTCTTCCAAAAGTAGATTAAATCTTTTAATTAGAAAATCATCATTTAACTTAGATTTTAAAAATTCATAATTCTTTGATCCATATTCATATAAATCATTCTTACTTGCATAAACAAATTTTTGGGTCAAGTCTTCATAGTCAAATTGTTTAAAAGATAGATCATAATCTACTGGAAAGAATTCACTAATACCGCCAAAGTTTGGAAAAATAGAAGGAACCTTGTTTACAGATGCTTCGCATAAAACTGTTGGTTGGCCCTCATACATTTTTGTACTTGTCACAACTGCTTTTGAACTTTTAATTATTTCAATAACTTTAGAATTATCCATTTCACCATAAAAACGTATATTGGGATAAATTTGATTTTCATCTGATAATTGCTTTAGCATTGGTCCAGTACCAATAATGTTTAATACATAATCTTTAAGGTTTGAGTCTTTGAATGATTTTATAAGTTCGGATATCCCTTTTTCTTTTGAAATTCTCCCTGCATACGTAAACTCATTTTTAGGTTTAAGAGATTGAATATTATTTTCAAAATTCATGAAATTTGTTTGGGTATATATTGACTTGGTTTTAATATTTAAATTTCTCAAATATTCTTTATGAAAATTTGTTAAACCAAAGATATTTAGATCTTCAGATATAATTAAATTAAAATATTTTTTTCCATAATTATTTATTAGAAAGGATTTAATATAAGATTCCGCAAAATACTTGTTATAAAAATTAAAACTTGTTTTATCAATTCCACATCTAAAACATATATTGTTTTTATTTAAATGATTAGAAATTCTATGGAACCTAGTGCAGTCATATCTAAAGTTATGAAGTTTTATAACAGTTTTTATATTTTTCGACTTTAGAATATTAAATATTCCTAAAGAAGCTTTGAACCAAGTATTGTGTACGTAAACTATATCAGGATTAAATTCTTTAAGGGTCTTATTGAGAATTTCATTGCTTTTCTTATTATTTGAATTAATTAAGCCAAAAATATCTGAAAAATAATTAGAAAAGTTATTTGAAAAATATAATTCATGAACATCAAAGTATTTTTTTAAAGCATTGACTTCTTGATCAACAGCAATATCTTCTCCTCCAATATTTTGATATTTGTTATGTATGATTAAAATTTTTTTCATATTATTTTTATTCATCAAAATCATTCTATTGGTTATTATTATCCTAATGAGAGTAATTCTTTTTTTTTCATATGGAGTCTCTCTTAAAGATTGGAAATCTTCTGGACTGTTTGAAAGAGAAGTAAAGTTTTATAAATATATCCAAAGTAAAAAAAATATAAACGTTACATTTGTAACTTACGGTGATAAAAGTGATCTTGAATACCAAGAGGAGATGGAAAATATTGAAATTATTCCAATTTATGAATTATATAAAAAACATAAAAACAATATACAACGAATAATTTATTCATTAATAATAGGTTTCAAATTGCGTCGTCGATTGTCATATAGGAAATCAAATATTAAAACCAATCAACTCTGGGGATCTTGGGTAGCAATAATATATAGCTTGTTTACAAACAATAATTTGGTAATTAGAACAGGCTATGATCTTCTAACGTTTAAGGAACAAGAAAAAAAGTCCAAAATTAAAATATTTTTATATTGGTTAATTACACAAATATCACTTACGTTTGGAAATCATTACATTGTAACCAGCGAAACTGACAAAGAATCTTTAAAAAGACGTCGACTTTTTCAAACAAGAAAAATAAAAGTCATTCCAAATTGGATAGATTTTAAAAATAATGACCAGTTAATAAAGAATGGTTTTATATCAGTAGGAAGATTTGAAAAGCAAAAAAATTTTGAAATGTTGATAGAATCATTTTCAAATTCTAGTGAAGAGGTTACTTTAATTGGAGATGGATCAATGAAGAGAGACTTGTATGAATTATCAAAAAATTTGAATTCAAAAATAAACTTTGTAGGAATTTTAAGTAATGAAGAGGTAATTAAGAGGCTTTCAAAACATAAGTTTTACATACACACTGCCCTGTATGAGGGTAATCCTAAAAC
>LULU01000084.1_pt1 | contig 18473 bp, 21 predicted proteins | sample 729521 | NCBI WGS metagenome assembly LULU01 (sample SAMN03860281, study PRJNA289734) | marine metagenome | biome: seawater column; feature: ocean; material: water; isolation source: Red Sea water column Station 108 - depth 50m | place: Saudi Arabia: Red Sea | collected 2011-10-15 | depth 50 m | reverse complement strand
ACTCTCACCAGTTTTTATGATTTGTCCGTCTGACATAACATGGACATAATTTGGTTTAATTTCATCTAATAATCTTTGATAGTGGGTAATAAGTATAATTCCAGTTTGTGCATTAGATATTTTTTTAATTCCTGATGCCACTATTCTTAGAGCATCGATATCTAGACCAGAATCGGTCTCATCTAATATTGCTATCTTGGGCTCAAGTAAAGCCATTTGCAGAATCTCATTTCTTTTTTTTTCACCTCCGGAAAAGCCTTGATTTACACTCCTTGAAAGGAATGCCTGATCCATTTTCACAATTTCTAACTTTTCTTTAACTAATTCTTCAAAATCAAAAGTATCCAATTCTTCTTTGTTGAGGAATTTCCTTCTAGCATTAGTTGAAACTCTAAGAAACTCAAGATTACTTACACCTGGAATCTCAATTGGATATTGAAAACCAAGAAAAATTCCTGATTGAGATCTCTCTTCAGGTTCTAGAGAGTTGATGTTTTCACCTAAAAATTTTATGTCGCCATTTGTAATATTATACGAGGGATGTCCTGCAATGATTTTCGAAAGAGTACTTTTGCCACATCCATTTCTTCCCATAATGGCATGGATTTCTCCAGGATAGACAGTAAGTGAAACCCCTTTTAAAATTGGAAGATTATCAGTAGATGCAGAGAGATTTTCAACTTCTAAAATTGGATCTGATTCTTTCATTTTACTTTGCATTTCAGTTTAGAAATTGATTAATTAACCTACTGATCCCTCTAGTTTAAGTGCCAGTAACTTATCTGCTTCAGCAGCAAATTCCATAGGTAATTGATTAAATACATCTCTGCAAAAACCGCTGACCATCATAGATACTGCCTCCTCAAATTCTATACCTCTGCTTTGGAGATAAAAAAGTTGGTCTTCTGAGATTCTACGAGATTCTACATGTGCTTGCTTCATGCTCAATTTCAGAATTGGGTTGTTGAGATTTGATGTAAGGGAATGTATTTGCAGAAGCTTGATCCCCTATTAACATTGAATCACATTGACTGTAATTTCTTGATCCTGTAGCTTTTGTTCCCATTTTGACAAGACCTCTGTAGCTATTTTTTGAGTTACCTGCACTAATACCTTTGCTAACAATAGTTGATTTGGTCTTAGGACCAATATGGATCATTTTTGTGCCGGTATCTGCTTGCTGAAGATTATTGGTGAGAGCCACTGAATAAAATTCTCCTACAGATTCTTCCCCTAAAAGAAGACAGCTAGGATATTTCCATGTAATTGCAGACCCTGTTTCAACTTGAGACCAGCTAATTTTACTTCTCTTACCTAAACATTTTCCTCTCTTGGTGACAAAATTAAAAATTCCGCCAATACCTTCTTCATCACCAGCATACCAATTTTGCACTGTTGAATATTTTATTGAGGCGTCGTCTAATGCTATAAGCTCTACAACTGCTGCATGTAGGGTATTTGTATCAAACATTGGAGCTGTACAACCTTCTAGATAACTTACAGAACTTGATTCTTCAGCAATGATTAGTGTTCTTTCGAATTGTCCTGAATCTCCACTATTAATTCTGAAGTAGGAAGATAGATCCATAGGGCAGGTAACACCTTTTGGGATATAAACAAAAGAACCATCACTAAAAACTGCAGAATTTAGTGCTGCAAAATAATTATCACTAGCTGGAACTACTGTACCTAAATATTTTTCAATCAAATCCGCGTGATTTTTTACTGCTTCACTAATTGAGCAAAATATAACTCCATGTTCAGCAAGTTCTTCTCTAAAAGTTGTGGCTATAGAAACACTATCAAAGACAGCATCTACTGCTACATTTGTGAGTTTTTTTTGCTCCGTGAGGGGTATTCCTAATTTGTCAAAAGTCTCAAGAAGTTTGGGATCAACTTCATCTAAGCTAGAAATTTTCTCTTTTTGCTTAGGAGCAGAGTAATAAATAATATCTTGATAATCAATTTTTTTATATCCTAATGCTGCCCAATCAGGCTCTTTCATTTTTTGCCATTTTTTAAAGGCTTTTAATCTAAAATCAAGAAGAAATTTTGGCTCTTCTTTTTTCTGTGAAATTAATTTTATGATATCTTCATTTAATCCCTTTTCTATTTTTTCAGTTTCAATATCAGTAACGAAACCATATTTGTAAGGCTCTTTTACTACATCTTTAACTAAATTTTCGTTGACCATGTTATCAAAAATAACTTATTACAATTAGCTTTATATACTTTAACGAAAGATACCCCCAATATTGAGTTTTTTTCCTTTATTAAAACTAAAAATTAATGTCTAATCATCTTGATCCCTTGTCTAACCCATTAAACATAGAAACTATTCAAGAAATTGATAATCTTGATCTACCTATAATGCAGAAACATCATTTAAGAATACTCGCTCATTGCCTTCAGATTTTAAAAATTATCAATTTAGATAATAGTTTGGAATATCAAAATAAAAATCCCCTGAGAGAATGGTGTGATAACCAATCCAAAAAATTTGATGATAAAAAATTTAGTGATCTTTTTTATGAGCAGTTAGAATCCACTTCGAAAAAATTAAGTACTTTTTCAAAAAAAATAGGTAAAAGTATTGAGGATTTAGAGATAGATGATTTAGTACTTTTAGTTGAACAACGCTGAATACCCTTTTAATTGATCCCGAAGAAAAAATATATTTTTGTTGAGTCGTTAACAAATTCAGGTAATAAAATTTAAAAAAAAAGAAAATTAATTTACATTTTAAAAAGATCTGAAAATTAATTAATTTCATTGATACCAACTGTTTTGAAGAGAAATATCAATTTTGAGAATTTTTTAGTAGTCAGAGGATCCTGACGACAGGCCAAAAAGACACACAATTCCTAAAAAAAAAGAACATACTGATCCCAAACAAAAACGGAGAATTTAAAGTGGCTGATGGGATCATGAATAAAGATCAATTACTCTCACTTACCCTCAGACAATTACGTCAAGAAGCAAGTAAATTATCAGTTCCGCTATACAGTCGCAAAACAAAAGCTGTTTTAGTTGATTTAATACTCAAATATCAAGAAAAATCTACAAAAAAAACATACACTACATCTCCTGAGTCTAAATCTGAAGAAACTTCTGAGTCCAATGCTTTCAACAGTAGTGAAGAAGTTAAAACAAATGTAGTTTTCCTACCCCGAGATCCAGATTGGGCTTATGTTTTTTGGCAAATTTCTGATGCAGATAGAGAAAAAGCACAATCTTTGGGAGCTAATAAATTATGTTTACGATTATTTGATGCATCTGGTTCTGAAGGAAGCAACTTGAATCAAGGAACACTAAGGGAGATAGCAGTTGATAGTTACAGTACCGAGTGGTACTTGCCAATCCCACTTGCAGATAGAGATTATAAAGTTGAATTAGGTTACAAATATGGTTTTAACTGGATGTCATTGGCATTTTCTTCGATAAGCCATGTTCCTGGGTCTCATCCTTCTGAGCAAATTCTTGATAAATTTGTACCTTTTAATTTAGATTCTACTTCTGAGTCAATCCCAGATATTTCTAATCCTGTTGTTTCAGAACAAAATGGTATGCATGAAAGGTTATACCAAGCAGCAACTAACATTCCTCTCAGAAGAAAAGTTGGTTCTGAAGAATTTATGGAAAATGTAAATTCAACAAACCTCAATGATAATCTTACAGACTCAGGTGCTGGTAAATGGTCATCAGGTTTAAATGATTCTGGAAGCGGAATTGTTAAAAATAGATCTTTTTGGCTCGTTGCTGATGCTGAATTAATTGTTTATGGAGCTACAGAGCCTTCTGCAAAACTGACAATAGGTGGAGAAGATGTACCTCTTGCTGCAGATGGTACTTTTAGAATTCAAGTTCCATTTAGAGACGGGACTCAAAAATATGATATTAAAGCTGTTGATGTATCTGGTGAGCAAGAAAAAAGTATATCAATGAAATTTGATAGAACTACACCACTTGACGATACTAATGAAAAAGATAATGCTGAGACTGAATGGTTTTAATAAATTAAATTAATGCTGAAAAAAATTGTAGCTTTTACTCCATTGTTTGGGGCATTAACGTTTCCACTAATAGTTCCAATTACAATTTCTAAATTTGGTGTTAACTATGGAATTCTTAGTGCATTATTAATTTCTTCATTATGGTTTATCGCTATGTTAAGAACTTCCGAAATGCCTCATTAATTTAGTTAGATTTTTGGAAGTTTCTTAAAAATATGAATCAAGTTAGTGTAATTAATATCAATTCTCCTTTTCTAGATCAAAAACCAGGTACCTCTGGATTAAGAAAAAGTACTTTAAAGTTTCAGGAAGAACATTATCTAGAAGTTTTTATTGAGGCAATCTTACAATCATTAGAAGATTTAAAAGGTTCAACATTAGTAGTTGGTGGTGATGGCAGATATGGCAATATTGAAGCAATAGAAAAAATTGTCCAAATATGCATTGCTCATAAAGTTCAAAAGGTTATTGTTCCAAAATACGGTTTATTATCTACTCCTGCGACATCACATTTAATTAGAAAAGAAAACGCTATTGGTGGAATTATTCTTTCTGCAAGCCATAATCCTGGTGGGATTGATGGCGACTTTGGAGTGAAATTGAATATCTCTAATGGTGGCCCAGCTCCTGAGATAATTACTAATAAGATTTTCAAGGCTTCACAATTACTAACTAGTTATAAAATTTGTAAAATTCAATTACCTGATTTTAGTGAATATGGAACTTATCCTTACGACGAAACTACCTTAGAAATTATTGATGGATTAACAGATTATTCTAATTTGATGGAGAAAATTTTTGACTTTGATCAAATTAGTGATTTTTTAAAAAAAGACTTCTCGTTAATCTTTGATGCAATGAATGCGGTTACAGGCCCATATGCAAAAAATATTTTTGTTGAAAAAATGGGTCTTGCACCTGATTGTGTCATGAATGGTAACCCGTTAAAAGATTTTGGAGGTTTACATCCTGATCCTAATCTTACTTACGCATCCCACTTGGCTGATTTGTTATTAAATAAAAAATCTTATAGTTTTGGTGCTGCATGCGATGGAGATGGAGATAGGAATATGATTTTAGGAAGTGGATGTTTTGTAAATCCTAGTGATAGCCTTGCAGTTATCACTGCTAACACAAAATGTGTCCCTGGTTATAAAGATGGTATTACAGGTGTGGCACGATCCATGCCAACCAGCTCAGCGGTTGATAATGTTGCTCGAGCATTAAATATACCTTGTTTCGAGACACCTACTGGCTGGAAGTTTTTTGGAAATCTTTTAGATTCTAATTTAATTACTTTATGTGGAGAAGAAAGTTTCGGAACAGGTAGTAATCATGTGAGAGAGAAAGATGGACTATGGGCAGTTTTGTATTGGTTACAAGTTTTAGCTGAGAAAAAATGTTCGGTATAACTTCTATGCTCGAAAATTTAAAAGGAAATAGTTTTGCTGGCCATTTAGTTAAAGTTGCAGATAACTTTTCATATTTAGATCCCGTTGATAATTCCACAAGTGAAAATCAAGGTTTAAGATTGGTGCTTGATGATAATTCTCGAGTAATTGTGCGCCTTTCTGGAACTGGAACTAAGGGTGCAACATTAAGACTTTACTTTGAGAAATTTTTCGATCCTCAACAGAATCTTTCGTTAAATCCTCAGATCGCTTTGAAACCTCTAATAGATGATTTAGATGCTTTATTGAATATTTCAAAACTTACTCAAATGGAAACTCCTACAGTAATTACATAGAATTGAAAGTAATGATTTTTTGATTTTATTTATATGCATTCAGAAAATTTATTTACTAATTATTCTCAAATAGAAAATAATGCACCTTTGGCAGATAAATTAAGACCAAAGAATTTGGAAGATTTTTTTGGTCAACAACCAATCCTGAATGAGAATTCGCTTTTAAGAAGTGCAATATTAAACGATAAGATTAGTAATTTTATTTTTTCTGGCCCTCCTGGTGTTGGAAAAACTACTCTAATTGAAATTATTTCCTTTAATACGCGTTCAAAATTAATTAAGTTAAATGCAGTATTATCAAGTGTTAAAGAATTAAGAAATGAAATCGCTAATGCAAAAGATAGATTAATAAATTCAAAAAGAAAAACAATTTTATTTATCGATGAGGTTCATAGATTTACATCAGTTCAGCAAGATGCTTTATTACCTTCAATAGAAAATGGAACTATAACTTTTATTGGTGCTACAACTGAAAACCCTTTCTTTGCTGTTAATAAAGCGCTTGTTAGCAGGTCTCGTATTTTTACATTACTTCCTTTGGCAGAAAATGATTTGCAGAAAATAATACAAAAAGTCATTACTCACTATTCAAAACAAAAAGATTCAAAAAAGGTTTATTTAACTCAAGATGCTATAAGTCATTTAATTAAATTTTCTGGCGGAGATGCAAGGACATTAATCAATGCGCTAGAGATGGCCATAGAAACAACTGCTGAAAATGATGCTAAAGAAATCAAGATTAATCTCTCAATAGCAGAGGATGCAATTCAAAAGAAAAATATTGTTTACGATAAAAATGGTCAAAATCATTACGATGTAATAAGTGCCTTTATCAAGTCCATAAGAGGTTCTGATCCAGATGCAACTTTATTCTGGCTTGCGAATATGCTGGAGGCTGGTGAAGATCCTAATTTTATTTTTAGAAGACTACTTATATCTGCCAGTGAAGATATTGGAATAGCTGATCCTAATGCCATAGTAGTTGTACAATCCTGTTGTGATGCTTTTGATAGAGTTGGTTTTCCAGAAGGATTATATTTTTTAACGCAGGCTTCTTTATATTTAGCTATTTCTCCAAAAAGTAATAGTACGAAAAGTATTTTTAAAGCAATTGAAACAATCAAATCTACCAATGCTTTTGATGTTCCACTTCATTTAAAAAATAATTCTAATAGTTATGTCAATCCTCATAATTATCCAGGTAATTGGGTCGCACAAGAATATCTTCCTAAATCTTTAAGAGGTTTAAAAATATGGGAACCAAATAATAATGGATGGGAAAAAACTCAATATGAAGAACTGCTTAGAAGAAAAGAAAATTAAAAATTTTTCGAACAACAAATAATCTCAGGATTAAAAGAAGTTTTTTCTTCGTAGGCTAAAGCGATAGTCCAATTATGGAAGTTAATCTGTGAATAATTTAAATGTATGTTTTTCTTCTTATGAATTAACTTTTTTGGCTTTTCAAAAAATTGCCAATGGTTAATGTCTTTAGCTAATTTTCCATGATCCCATTTTATAGCCGCTTCAACAGCACACCATTGATTTAATATCATATTTTTTGTTAAATAATTATTATGGTTTGATTTATTGGTATGAAAAAAATATTTTTTTGCAAATTTTATATGGTTAAAATCTCTATCTGTTCTCTCAATATCAATCCCTATTTTGCCTTTATGCCAGACTATAGTAATGGCATCTTTACAATGACTTAAACTAATATTTCCCATGCCAGAGGGTAAACTTGGAGGTTCTCCAGGATGAGCATTAATTGGAATTTCTAGGGGGTCTAAATCAAAAAGTGTTGAAAGTGATTGTCGCAAATAAGCTCTTGTTTCTAAGAAAATCTTTGATCTTGAATTTGTTAGGTTTTTTGCAGTTTTAATTTCTTCTACAGTTGCGACATCTTGCACACCTTTAATCTCATAAAACCAAATTTTTGGTATTTTATATTCATACTCATTTAATAATTTCAATGGCTCTTAAGGTTGGCGACAAAGCACCAGAATTTAAATTAAAAGATTCTTTTGAGAAAGAAGTTTCTCTTAGTGATTTTAAAGGTAAAAGAATAATACTATATTTTTATCCAAAAGATAATACTCCAGGATGTACTAAAGAAGCATGTAATTTTAAAGAGAATTGGGATTTACTCCAAAAAAATAATATTGTTGTGCTTGGTATTAGTAAAGATAATGCATCCTCTCATCAGAAGTTTATAGAAAAATTTAATTTACCTTTTATTCTTTTAACTGATCCTGAACCTTTCAAAGTTTCTTCTGATTACGATAGCTATGGACTGAAAAAATTCATGGGAAAAGAATATATGGGAATGATGAGAAATACTTTTTTAATTGATACTGAAGGTAACATCGAAAAAATTTACTTAAAGGTAAAAGCAGCAATAATGGCTGATCATATAATTGCAGACCTTGGGTTAAGCTAATTTTTTATGGACAGGTGGTGAATAATCATCCCCTCCATAACTAAATTAGGAGCATTGATAATATTTTCTTTTTGAGTCTTTAGAGATTTTGTGAGTAATTGAGAGTCTCCTCCACAGATTATTAAAATATCCTTTTCGGGATTAAATAAACTATTAATCACGCCAGTAAGAGAGTTGATTACTCCTTTTAAGATTGCTTCTTCTGTATTAATTAAAAAATCTTTGATCGGAATATCATATTTTTTGGGAACTTTAAGATTTTTTGTATTTTGTTCCATTGATTTTAATTGTGTTAGAAAACCTGGAAGAAGTTGACCTCCAATAATAGATCCATTTGAATTCAATTTTGTTATTGATAATATTGTTCCAAAATCTGCAATTAGCAAATCTTTTTTGAAAGGGTTTTCAATAATTTTTAAAGCGGCAATACAGGCAAGAGCTCTATCAACTCCAAAATAATCAGGAAGATTTGATAATTGGATATCTTTAGTTTTTATTTCATTTTCTTTTTTCAGCAAAAAATTTGGTAGTTTTCCTACAGAAGCCCAAATTAATTGATCAAGATCTATATTTTCGGGAACTTTTTGCTCTTTTTTGGTATGGAAGAATTTAGATTGATTTTTAGAATATTTTGCCCAATGAAGCCTACTATTGCCTACTAATAAAAAATTTATATCTGAGACCATTGTTCTATGATCAATTTAATTATTAGTGTGTATTCCACATTCTTGTTTAATCCCTCCAAATCTTGTATCTCTGCCCTTTGTTTCAATACCATCGGGACTGCTTGAATGCCAATCTCCTACAGAAGAATAACCTTTGATAAAAAGTGGATGGGCAGGTAAATTATTCTCTTCCATATAATAAAAAATATCTTTATTTGTCCAATTTAATAAAGGTCTTAAAGAGAGTCTTTGACGAATTACGTCTATGAATTTCATTTTGTTTCTATTTTCTGTTTGACTTGATCTAACACCGCTTGCCCAGCAGAAAATATCATATTTTTTTAGACCATTTTCTAAAGGTTTTATCTTTCTCAATTCATGATACTTATCTAAATCACTCTCTTTATTTGTTTCCCAAAGTTTTCCGTATTTGGCCTCCATTCTTGCTGGAGATAATTCACTTTGCAGAACTTCAACTTCTAAGGATAAATTATCAATAAGCTTTTCAGCGTAATGGTATGTTTCTGGAGGAAGGTAACCTGTATCTATCCAAAATATTTTGATTTTTTTTTGTAGAGATAATTTACTGACCATATCTAAAAGGACTGATGACTGTATACCAAAACTTGTTGTAATAGCAAATTGATTATCAAACTTTTCATAACCCCATGTAAGCATTTCTTGAGGCTTCATATCTACTAGCTCTTGATTATATTTCCTCAAGTTAGTTTGAATATCTTTGTGGATTTTTTCAATCATTCTTCAGTTTGATTATGAGTTTAATTTTATTTCGCTCAATTTAAAAATTATTCGTATAGTTTAATAATACATTTACGCATAACAATATTTCTCTAATGAAATCAATACAAAAACCAATAGTAATAGTTGGAGCAGGTTTTGCAGGTATGACATTTGCTTTGAATTTAAAGAATCTTAATCCTTCTTTACCGATTCTTGTGGTTGATTCTGAAACTAACTTTATATTTAAACCTTTAATGTACGAAGTTTTAAGTAAAGAAATAAGAAGTTGGGAAGCCACCCCAAAATTTGCAAATATTTTTTCTGATGCGGGTATAACTTTTTTAAGAAATTGTTTAACCAAGATTTCCTTCAAAGAAAATATTCTTGAATTTAGTGACGAATTAAAATTAAGTTATCAGTATCTCGTTATCTGTACAGGATCTATTCCAAATAGTTTTTTTATAAAAGGTGTAGATGAAAATTGTTATTTTTTTAATGATGTTCACGATCTAAATAAATTAAATTCTTTTTTAAAAAAATCACAAGATACTGCGTTGCATAAAAAGTTATTCATAGTTGGAGGTGGTCCCTCTGGCATCGAGTTGGCATGCAAAATTAAAGATATATTTACAGACCAATTTGAAATTAATGTAATAGAAAAATCAAACGAAATCCTCAATAAAAACAAAATTTTTAATAGAGAACAAGCAGAGAAGGCATTAGAAAAAAGAAAAATCAACGTTCTTTTGAATTCCACAGTTAAAGAAGTCTCAGAAACTAAGATTAGTATTTCTAGTGAGGTTGGAATAACTTCCTTGGATAAAGATATTGTTATTTGGACAGCAGGTGTTAAACCTAATTTGTCTTACTTAGAAACTGATCAAATAACAAAAAAATTTGGACGAATTTTAGTTAATAATAATTTGCAAATAGAAAACCATAAAAACTGTTTTGCTATTGGTGATATTTCAGTTATTGAAGGAATGGAGGATTTACCCATAACTGCTCAGGTCGCTATGCAGGAAGGAAATCATCTTGCTAATAATTTAGAACTTTTAATTCAAGGAAAAGATCCTTTACCCTTTGAATTTCAAGACAACGGTGAAATGATTAGCTTAGGAATAGGCGAAGCTTCAATTTCTGGGCTTGGGGTTACTTTATCTGGGAAATTGGCTTTTGAGGCAAGAAGACTTATATATGCTTCCAAGTTGCCTGATATTACAGAAAGCTTAAAATCTGCATCTTCATGGATATTCCAAAAAAAATCTATTTTTAAAAAGTTTCTTAAAAAAGATTATTCGAATTAAACTTTTTTGAAATATTGTTTTTGGGTATATTGAGTTAAATAAGTTTTGTATGAATTTAATTGCAGTAGTTAGTAATAATTTTGATGCGTTTATAACGGTAGTTGTTTTAATAATGTCAATAATTTTGTTTATTAGAAATACTATTGCACCAGAATTGACTGGTTTGTTATGTGTCGGAATATTTATATCTACTGGGGTTCTTTCTCCTGAAAAAGCTTTAGCTGGATTTGGTAGCCCTTCTTTAATTACCCTTATGGGTTTATTTGCAGTTTCCTCAGCATTATTTAAAAGTGGTGCCTTAGACAGAGTAAGAGAATTGATTTCTTCTGAAAGTATTCGAACTCCAAGGAAATTAATTTCTTTAATAGCTTTTTTGATTGCTCCAATATCTGGAATTGTACCTAATACTCCAGTAGTAGCATCTTTGTTACCTTTAATTGAAAGTTGGTGCGAGCGAAGAAATATATCACCATCAAAAGTTTTATTACCTCTTTCTTTTGCTACTTTACTCGGTGGAACTCTGACATTATTAGGTAGCTCAGTAAATCTTCTTGTAAGTGATATTAGTCAACAATTAGGTTATGGAGGTTTGGAATTATTTAGTTTGACTTCAATAGGAATTCCTGTGTGGCTTATAGGTACAACCTATATGATTCTTGTTTCTGACATGCTTTTGCCAGATAGAGGGAGAGATAAGGAGTTTATTAAAAATGGTGATATGAATATATATTTTACCGAAGTTACTATTCCCTCTACTTCAGAATTAGTTGGACAATCTGTCAGAAATAGTAGATTGCAAAGACGATTTGACGTTGATGTTCTGGAATTGCAACGAAATGGAAAAGTTATTCTTCCTCCTTTGGCTGATAGAAAGATTGAACCGGATGATAGATTAATAATCCGCGTTACAAGGGCAGACTTATTTAGGCTGCAGCAGGAACATACTATTCTGTTAGGAGAAAACAAAACATCTTTCGATGGGGCTAATGTTTTCTCAGATGATGAAGGTACTAAGACCTTTGAAGCCTTGTTACCAGCTGGTTCAACTTTAGCCGGTGCAAGTTTGAGAGAATTAAGATTTAGGCAGCGTCATAATGCAACAGTTTTAGCATTAAGAAGAGGTCAACAAACTGTTCAGGAGAGATTAGGCCAAGCTGTTTTAAGGGCTGGAGATGTTTTATTATTGCAAGCACCGCTAGATTCAATAAGAGGTTTGCAAGCTAGTAATGATTTGCTTATTTTAGATCAATTCGAAGATGACTTACCTTTTTTGATAAAAAAACCTATATCGATTGCAATTGCAATAGGAATGGTGGTTTTGCCTTCGGTTTCTAATATTCCATTAGTAGGTTCAGTTCTTTTGGCAGTGATTGCAATGGTTGCTTGTGGATGTTTAAGACCTGCAGAGATACAAAAATCAATTAGGTTAGACGTCATTTTATTGCTGGGATCTTTATCGTGTTTTAGTGTAGCTATGCAGATAACTGGATTAGCAGATGTAATTGCAGTTAATCTAAACTTTGCCCTTAACGGAATGCCTCTTTATTTTGCACTAGTCGTAATTTTTGTATCTACAGTTATTCTTACGCAATTTATAAGTAATGCTGCTTCGGTTGCTTTGATTTTGCCTGTTGCTATTGAATTCTCAAATGTTTTAGAAATTTCACCAAGCGCTTTAATAATGCTTGTTTTATTCGGTGCAAGTCAATCTTTCTTGACTCCAATGGGTTATCAAACAAATTTAATGGTTTATGGTCCTGGAAGATATAGATTTTTTGATATCGCAAAATACGGAGCTGGATTAACACTTATAATGTCATTTACTGTGCCAGCATTGATAATTTTAAATTACGGGTAATATCGTGAAATTCACAAGTAAGGTTTATAAGTTAAAAGATGCTTACAAAAAGCTATCTGTACCTCAATTTACTATTGTTACAGGCTTGTTTATTATTTGCCTTGGAACTTTAATTTTGAGCTCTCCATTATGTTCATCTTCAAAGGTTGGTTTGTGGGAAGCATTTTTTACATCTACTTCTGCAATAACCGTTACTGGCTTAACCATAATAGATATTGGTGTTGATTTAAATTTCTTTGGCCAAGTTTTCTTAGCTTTTATGCTTTTATCAGGTGGTCTAGGATTAATGGCCATTACAACATTTTTACAAGGGTTTGTTGTAAAGGGGACAAAGCTAAGAACTAGATTAGACAAAGGAAAGACTTTAGATGAATTTGGAGTTGGAGGAATTGGTCGAACTTTTCAAAGCATTGCTATTACGGCGATTAGTATCATATCCTTGGGGGCAATTGTTTTATATTCTTTTGGATTTGTAGACATTCAAAATAATTGGGAAAGACTATGGTCCTCGATTTTTCACAGCATTTCTGCATATAACAATGCAGGATTTTCGTTAATGTCAAATAGTCTTCAAGACTATAGAACAAATTATTTGGTGAATAGTGTTTTTGTTTTTCTCATTGTTATGGGTGGATTGGGCTGGCGGGTTATTGATGATATTTGGAGTCATAAAAAAAATCTTTCTTATAAGAAATTAAGCCTTCATTCCAGACTAGTTATTAGGACAAGTTTGTCTCTAATATTGTTCGGATCATTAGGATTCTTTATCACTGAATCATTGCTAAATAGTCAATTTTTTAATGATTTAAATTTGTTTGAACGGTTAATGTCATCTATCTTCGAAACAGTTAGTGCAAGAACTGCAGGCTTTACAAATTTTCCGATTTCTTTGAACTCTATCTCAGATACGGGCCTCTTATTATTAATGACGCTTATGTTTATTGGAGCAAGTACAGGAGGTACTGGTGGAGGCATAAAAACAACTACATTTATTGCTTTAATGGCTGCAACTAGATCAACTTTAAGAGGTCAGAAAGATGTAATTATTAGCAATAGATTAATTTCAGATAAAGTTATTCTAAAGGCAGTTGGAATCACAGTTGGATCTTTGCTTTTTGTTCTTTTAATGGCAATGTTGCTTAGTACAACTAATACTTTTGTTAAAAAAGAATCATTCACATTCCTAGAAATTCTGTTCACTTGCATATCTGCATTTGCAACAGTTGGTTTTGATATTGGTTTAACCGCAAAATTAAATCATTTTGGTCAATTTATTCTTATTGTGGGTATGTTTGTGGGCAGACTTGGGATCCTTTTGCTTTTAAGTGCACTTTGGCAGGCTCTTTATAAGAGTAGAATAGATAGACAAAAGAGAATTGGCTATCCTAGGGCTGATCTATATGTTTAGAATTGACTGAGTTTTATTATGGCTGATTGGTGGCAGTGGTCTCAAAAGAGAGAAAATGAAGCACTCACTTTTGCAGTTGTCGGCGTTGGAAGATTTGGAACCGCAGTTTGCAGAGAACTTATTAGTAATGGTGCTGATGTTTTGGCTGCAGATTATTCGGAAAAAGCTATTGATGATTTAAGGCAATTAGAACCTTCGATAGAAGCGAGAGTTGTAGATTGTACTGATGAAGAGTCTATGAAGGAATCGGGAATTCTTGAAATGAATACTGTTGTAGTGGGTATTAGTGAACCTATTGAAGCAAGTATAACTACAACTCTTATTGCTAAGGATAGTGAAGGTAGCAAAGTGAAAAGAGTAATAGCGAGAGCTACCAGTGACTTGCACGAAAAAATGTTAAAAAGAGTAGGTGCAGATAAAGTTGTTTTCCCATCTAGGATGCAAGGAGAAAGATTAGGTTTAGAACTAGTAAGACCAAACCTAATCGAAAGATTGGAACTAGATAATCAAACTGGTATAGATGAAATAACTGTTCCAGAGGAATTTATTGGAAGATCTTTAAGAGATTTAAATTTGAGGAAAAATTATTTAGTAAATGTTCTTGCTGCAGGACCTGCTGAAGAGTTAACAGTTAATCCTCCAGCAAAATATATTTTGGAAAGAGGAAATATTTTGGTAGTCATGGGTAAAACTGTAGATTTACAGAAATTGCCTCAAAATTAATTATTTTTAATCAGATTTTTTATAGTATCTAATCCTTTGAGGAGCTCTTTTTAATCTTCTGACGCTTTGTTTTTCAAGTTCATCTCTAAATTTATCAGTATTTAAATTATTTTCTGAAACAGGTGATTTACTTTCTTTTTCGAAATATTTTTTTATACCCTCTTGTATTAACACTTTTGCCATATTACTTACTGTCCTAGATTCATTATCGGCCAAAATAGTTAATTGCTCACATATTAATTCTGGAAGAACTACTTGAATTCTGGGGGATTTAGGCTTCCCATTAGTTGAGTTTTGGCGGGTAGCCATGAGTCAAAGTTGATAACTGTTACTTATTAGTATACACAGTTAGTCAAGGATACTATCTTTGTGTATATTATTAGTAAGGAAATTTATGTCCGTATCAATTAATTGTTTTATTGTCCCATGAAAAATTCAAGAAAAATTGATTCTCCTAAAAGGTCGATAATTGATAAACCGAAAAAAAGATTAGTCAATTCTGATTCTCACGATAATGAAAATAGTGACGTTTTGGTATCAGCTGTAATTAGTCCATATTTGTTAACTCATCTTCACCATATTCTTCAGCAGTCTGAGTATTATGCCCAAAAAGATGGTAGAAAATCTCACGCAGCTAACTTTGCGAAACTAAGAAAAGTTTTATGTTTAGACGCAAGAAGTATGGCAGATGCCTCTGCAAAAGAGATAAAAGATGTGGATAATGATTTATCTAATAATAAATATAATGAACAAAATGTAGCTTGAAGTAATAATCTATTAATAAATAGATTTTAAAAACATGTCCAGTAATGCTGAAAAGCTCTATAAGTTAATAGCCAACGATTCCAAAAAGAAACAAAGTCTGTTTATGACAGCCTTAACTAATCCCAAAAAAGCCTTAGATAAAATATGCGATATTGGCAACGAGTTAAATATTTCTGTGACTAAAGAAGAGGTTATTGAATATTTGAGTACTATTGATGATGAGGCAACTAAAATGTGGTTAATCAAGGCTCGAGGAGGTCTTTAGGAAAAGGTTTCGAATAATTATTATTTGGATTAGGAATAGGTTTTATTCTTTTGTTGTAGCCACCTCCACCAGCCAAAGTCCAAAAAAACCAATAACTTGGAATTGCAAGAGCTGCAGCTATGAAAATCACTACAATTTGTTCTATTCTTTTCATGATTTAATTTTATTCCACAAAATATTTTTTAGTAAATAAGCCACAGATTTTGTAAATTCTATTTTTAAAACAGTGATTAGATTTGAAGGTGTAAGCAAAATTTATTCTACAGATGTTGTTTTAAAAAATATTAGTTGGGAGATTAAGAAAGGAGAAAAAGTTGGCTTAGTTGGTTCTAATGGTGCAGGTAAATCAACCCAATTTAAGATTTTAATTGGAGAGGAAGAGCAAACAAGTGGAACGATCATCAAAGAGGGAAATCCTAAAATTGCCCATTTAAAGCAAGAGTTTGATTGTAATTTGAATTTTTCAGTGAGACAGGAATTAGAAAGTTCTTTTAAAGATATACAAATTGTTGCCATTAAACTTTTAGAAATTGAGAATAAAATGAAATCGTTGGATATAAAAAAAAATTCCGATGAACTTGAAATATTTGTAAATCAACTCGCAAAATATCAAGCAAAATTTGAAGCTTTAGGTGGTTATAAAATGCAATCTGATGTAGAAAAAATATTACCAAAATTAGGCTTTTCTATAGAAGATGCTGATAAATTAGTTGGCAATTTCTCAGGTGGTTGGCAGATGAAAGTTGCACTTGGAAAAATAATCTTACAAAAACCTGATTTACTTTTACTGGATGAACCAACTAATCATTTAGATTTAGAAACTATTTTTTGGTTGGAAGAATATCTATCATCGCTTAAGATTGCAGTTATAATAATCAGCCATGATAGATATTTCTTAGATAAATTATGTAAAAAAATAATTTTTGTAGATAGAGGAACATCTGAAACATATAATGGGAACTATTCTTTTTTTGTCGAACAGAAATCTTTGAATGAAGAATCACAAAATAAGGCATATCAATTACAACAAAAAGAAATTGAGTTACAGAAGAGGTATATAGATAGATTTAGAGCTAGTGCAACTAGAAGTTCTCAAGCAAAGAGTAGAGAAAAACAATTAAAAAAGATTTCTAAAATTGAGGCTCCCATAGCAAAATCAAAAAGTCCTGTTTTTAATTTTCCAGAGTGCCCTCGCTCAGGAAAATTAGTTCTAAATATCAAAAATTTGTCTCATAGTTTCGAGGATAAAATTCTTTTTTTAGATATTAATTTAAAGATTTCTTCTGGGGAGAAAATAGCAATATTGGGACCTAATGGCTGCGGCAAATCTACATTGCTTAAAATTATTATGAAAAAAATATCTCCTGAAATTGGAGAAATTAATCTTGGTAAACATAATATAATTACTAGCTATTATGAACAGAATCAGGCTGAAGCACTTTCACTTGACGAAAGGGTTATTGATTTAATATGTAATAAGTCTCCAGAATGGTCCCAAAAAAAAGTTAGAACATTTTTAGGGGGTTTTGGCTTTCAAAATGAAACTGTTTTTAAATATATTAAACAACTCAGTGGGGGAGAAAAGGCAAGATTAGCATTGGCGCTCATGATTATTAATCCTAGTAATTTCCTTCTTTTGGACGAACCAACTAATCATTTGGATCTGCAATCTAAGGAAAACTTAGAATTAGCAATTAAAAATTATAAAGGTTCATTATTAATCATTTCTCATGATCGGTATTTTATTTCAAAGGTTGCAAATAGAATTATTGAAATTAAAGATTCAAAGTTATTTTCATATGATGGTAATTACGAATATTTTTTAGAAAAAACTCAAAGCCAAAAAATTTGATTACTTTTAATAAAATTTACAATTGGCTAAGTAAGATCACTCATTTATCTTTACATAGTTTACCGTCCTTGATTAATCTTAAAAATACAAAAATAGGTTTTAATAATTTAAATGAAAAATTACGATTTCCAAGAAAAACATTTTCAAATTTCTGATCCTATTGAAAGTTATTTTGAATGCATTACTTCCTGCGATATAAGGGATGGTAGATGTATTTCTAGATGTGTGGAAATACTTAAACGGAATGACAATTAAATTTTTTAGTTATTTTGTAGATTAGTAATATCAGTTGGTATTACTTTTAATTTAATAAATTTATTTTTACGCTTCAATAATATATTTACTTGTTTTTTGATACCATTTTTACTAATTTGTTCTATTACGTCTGATGCGGTTTCAATATCTTTATTGCCTATTTTAATTAAAATATCATCTATCTTGATTCCACTTTTTTCAGCTGGACTGTTCGGTACTACATATCCAACTTTTACGACATTATTTTTTCTCTCAGAAATACTTTCTTCTATTAGGCTAATTCCAATCATAGGATGTATTACTTTCCCATTTTTTAAAAGTTGATAGGCAATTTCCTTAGCTTTATTAATTGGGATTGCGAAACTCAAACCCGCTCCTGGACCTGATCTTATCAACGTATTAATACCAATTACTTCTCCATCGCTATTCAA
>LULU01000058.1_pt1 | contig 18711 bp, 21 predicted proteins | sample 729521 | NCBI WGS metagenome assembly LULU01 (sample SAMN03860281, study PRJNA289734) | marine metagenome | biome: seawater column; feature: ocean; material: water; isolation source: Red Sea water column Station 108 - depth 50m | place: Saudi Arabia: Red Sea | collected 2011-10-15 | depth 50 m | reverse complement strand
TCATTCAATGGCGAGGCGAACCTTAATAACGTTATTGGAAATTGGTGGAATCATAAAATCTTACAAGCAGGATCTCAAATAAGCCCAATATCTGGAAGTATTAAAGAACAGGTTGTTACTTTTATAGGAAAAGAAAAAATTGATCTTTATGGAAAAATTTATGATGCTGATCATTTTACACTTAAATCTAAAGATATGAATATTCCTAAAGATAAACGATTAGACTTTAATATTTGGTACGATCAAGAAAATTTAAGAATTTTAAAAGTGACTTATTCCAGGATGGGTAATTGGGAGTACAGATTAAAAAGCTTTGAATAATTTATCTTGAAATTTTCTTAAATAAATCCCGTGCACTTATCCACCCTGACTCTAGTCTTGGCCCTACAAACCAATCAGCACAAACACCTATTTTTTTCTTTGGATCCCAATAACTTTTAATTTTGAAAGGTTTTGAATTAGAAGAGTATTTCCAACCATGATTAAGAGAGAAGTTAATTTTAGTTTTTTTAATATTTGAAAGTTGAAAGAACTTATCAATCATAATTTTTGAATTCTCTTTCTTATTATTTTTATTTTGATTGATCTTTTTATTTGCCCACTTAAATGTACTTTGAAGGGTCCATAAATCATATTTTGATTTAAATCTTTTTTTCGAGTTTTCATTACCCGCCCAACCAAGAATTGGATCTTCGAAAAGATAGCTACTATTTGATTTCTTGTTTTTTTTTATAGCAATCATAGTAGTTATATTTGCATCCATTTTAATTGATTTTTTTAAAAAAGAATTATTTATGAATCTTTTAGAGAGTTTTTTTAATTGTGGAAAAGGACAGGTCAAAATAATACTTTTAAAAGATCTCAATTTTCCATCAGCAAATGATAAATGCCAAAGTTTGTTTTTATAATGAATTTTTTTTAATTCACTTTGATAGTTACAATTGATTTTTTTTAATAAGTACTTGCTAATATCATTGTTTCCATTTTTACCTATAATTTTCAGATGTTTTTTATTTTCTTTTTTTTTGGAGTTAAGAAAAATGTGTTTACCACCCCAAACCTTTAAAATTCTTTTTTTAATTAAATCTTTGGTAAATTTTTTAAATTCTGGGGTTTTTGGCGAAAAGTATTGAGTGCCATGATCAAAGCCTATATTACCTTTCATTCTTTTGAAAGATGCACGTCCTCCTGGACCTCTCGCTTTATCAAATAGGATTACTGAATTTTTTTTATTAAGAAGATTCGCAATTGTAGCTCCGGAAATACCTGAGCCGATTACGCAAAATTCACTCATTTACCAGCAACAACCATTCCCTCAATCATCATGGTTGGTGAATTGGTTGAATATTTAAACTCTAAATCATTTGCGAGAGTAATATTCTTAAACATGTCTTTAAAATTACCTGCAATAGTAATTTCATTTATAGGATACTTAAACTCTCCGTTTTCCACTAAAAAACCTGTTGCACCTACAGAATAATCACCAGTTACAATATTACTTCCGTGTCCTATAGTTTCTGTAATATAGAGACTTTTTGATTTTGAATTCAATAAATCTTTAAAACTAATATTTCCATTTTCAAAATAAAGATTGCTTGTCCCTCCACATCTTCCATTTGATTTAAGGTTTAATTTTTTTCCATTGTAAGTATCAATCAAATAATGTTTTAAAATTCCTTGGTCTACTAATTTAAGAGTATCAGTTTTAACCCCCTCGCTATCAAAATTTCTTGAGCCTAAACCTTTGAGTATATCCGGTTTATCTAAGACATTAATTTTATCAGAAAAAATTTTTTGGTTAACTTTATCTTTTAAAAAAGAGGTTCCTCTTGATATCGCTGATGATGAAATCGCACTTGCAAAAGTACTTAGTATTCCCTTAGCAATTCTTTTGTCAAAAATTATAGCAATTTTTTCACTACCTATTTTTTTGGGGCTTAATTTTCTAATTGTTTGATCAGCAGCTTGTTTACCTAATTCTCCTGCGTCATCCAAGTCTTTCAGAAAACATTTACTAGAATATTCATAATCTCTCTCCATACTTTTTTCATCTTTGGCAACTGTGACGCTCGAAGCTGTAAACGAAGATGTTTTGTAGCCAGCACAAAAACCTTCACTATTGGCTAAAATAAAATTTGATTTATTTTGAGTAAAACTAGATTCTGTATTAACAATCTTTTTATCATTGGAAGCAGCAGATTCTAATTTTTTCAAATAATCTATTTTTTGATCGTTTTCTATATGGGTATCGTCATAAAGATCTAAATCCTTAACTTCTTTGGCCAATAAATCTTTATCTGGTAATGAATTAAATTCATCTTCAGGAGTATTTTTTGTTGTCTCAACACATTTTTCAATCAAAATGTTTAGATTATCATCAAGTAAATTAGAAGAAGATATTGATGACTTTTTTTTTCCAATGTAAGTGGTAATGCTTATTCCAAGATCATCTGATCTATTAGACTCGTCTAGTTTTTTATTTCTAAAATTAACAGTTTCAGATACAGAGTTATTAACAATCACACTGGACTCGGTTGCGCCTAATTTCTTAGCTAAACCTAAACAATATGATGCTTTTTTTTCTAAAAATTCTTGATCTTTGACCATTTAAAGTTTTGTGCCACCAACAGTCATCTTATTAATTAGTATAGATGGTTGAGCAACGCCTACGGGAACACCTTGGCCAGCTTTTCCACATGTTCCAATACCAGGATCCATCATCATGTCATTCCCAACCATAGAAACTTCTTTTAAAATTGAAGGGCCATCTCCAATAAGTGTCGCGCCTTTAATTGGAGATCCAATTTTACCATTAACAATCTCATAAGCTTCAGTACAATTGAATACAAATTTTCCAGAGGTAATATCAACCTGTCCGCCACCAAAACTCACAGCAAAAATACCTTTGTCGACAGCTTTAATCATCTCATCTTGAGTCTGATTACCACTCAGCATCATCGTATTTCTCATTCTTGGAAGAACAATATGTCTATAGTTTTCTCTTCTTCCACTACCAGTAGATTTGGTTTTCATTAAACGAGCGTTTAGACGATCTTGCATAAAATTTTTTAAAATCCCATTCTCAATTAAAACAGTTTTTTCTGTCGGGGTTCCCTCATCATCAATCGTAAGACTACCTCTTCTGTTATCAATAGTACCATCATCAACAATTGTAACTCCCTCACTTGCAACTTTTTGGCCCATTAAATTATGAAAAGCTGAGGTTTTTTTTCTGTTAAAATCCCCTTCTAAACCATGACCAACAGCCTCATGAATTAATATTGCCGGCCAACCAGGTCCTAGCACAACTTTCATTTCACCAGCTGGTGCAGGTTTACTCTCTAAATTTACCGAGGCTATTCTCAAAGCCTCATCACAAACACTTTTCCAGTTATCATCTTTTAAATAAGAGTCATAAGATTGTCTTCCCCCAACACCATACACACCCGTCTCTTTTCTCCCATTTTTCTCAAGCATAACGGATACATTGAATCTTATTAAAGGACGAACATCAGTTAAAGTTTCTCCACCAGATCTAATTATTTCAACCGATTTTTGTTCTCCCAAAAAATTAGCAGTAACTTGTTTAATGTTGTCATCTTTTGAACGTAAATAATTATTTACTTCATTAAGTATTTTAATTTTTTCATTAAGAGATTTTTGTTCAATTGGGTTGATGTTTTCATAATATTTCTTATTAGATTTAGGAATTTCATGATTATAGGTACCTTTGACAGATTTAAGTGTCGATTTTAAATTTTCTGAAGATTGCTTTAAGGAGTTTTTTGAAATTTCGTTAGAGTGAGAATAAGCAACTACTTCATCGGAGATAGCTCTAAACCCAAATCCTAAATCTGAATTATAACTAGAATTTTTTATCTTATTATCATCTAGTAAAATTGACTCAGATTTAGAATTTTCTAAGTACAACTCACCATCATCACATTTTTGAAGAGTATCCGAAATAATATTTTCAGCCTCACTTCTTGATAGGTCAGATTTTTCAAAGAAATTACTCATAGAAGACATTAAATAGATTGTTTCAAAGATTTTTCAACTAGAGTATTTTACGCATGTACATATATGGGACAAATTAGTAATAAAACATCTAATTATGAAAGTTTATTTTAATAATTCTTGTAAAATTTGTAAGGCAGAAATTGATCTCTATAAGAAGGAAGAAATAGAGGAAATTGATTGGGTTGATATTACAGATAATGAATTAGCTGAACAAGAAACCTCTAAAGATAGTAAACAACTTTTGAGAAGACTGCATGTCAAAGATGGTGAAAAAGTTATTGGAGGTGCGGAAGCTTTTTTATTATTATGGAAAAAAATGCCAAAATATAAATTTCTTTATAAATTTTTTAAGTTACCAATCATCTTTAATATATTTTCAATTGTATATGAAATAGTAGCTTTTTTTCTTTACTTAAAAAATAAAAAGCAACTTAAAAAATCTAACTTGTAAAAAATAATAAAAATTTACTTAATAGAGACATAGAAGATACAAACATCACTAAGACTATTGAGTACATTAATAAAATAATTTTATTCTTTTTTCTTCTTAATCTAACAAAGTCCTTATCATCCAAATCAGAGATATCTCTCTCACCGACTACTGGATAATCATACGTAAACCGCCATGTACTATCACCAAGTCTTGGGTCCAAATTATTAAAATATGTGATCCACGCAATAATGTATCTGAAAATTAAATATAAAATTATTAGAAAGGCAGATCCTAAAATCATTACAGATAATACCTAATTTAATATAAATGTTTAATTATTATTTTTGGCTCTTTTCCTTGCAATGAGTTGCGTTAAAGAGTCTACCATTGTATCTGAGGCTTTGAAGATATCTACATTTCTAAACTCATGAGAAAGATTTTTTTCAGGATTAGTTTTATCTTCAATAACAATTCCTTCATCTGGAGAATTATTTTTAATATAAATTAATAATAACCAGTCATCATCTTGTGACTCATCCCATTTAATAAAAACTTCACCTGTTTCAAATCTTCTGTCTATACAACGAAAAATAGACATGTCACGGGTGATATGTCTTTTATTTAACTGAAATACTAGGCTACTTGCACTTCTGTAAAAACTTTCTAATGCAAATTCAATTTTTTGTCTTGCTAAAGTATATTCTTTTTCTTTTTCTAATAAGGTTTCTCTATCTTCATCACCTTGAAGTTTAACCCCTAATGCTTCAACCCTTTCTTTAATTTTTTGATCTCGAAGTAATCGATATTTTTCCTTAAGTTTATCAATTCTTTCTTGTAAACCTGCATAGTCTTCTCTTTTTTCTTTTAAAGAAATTTTCTCAAGTTTTTCTAGTTCCTTGACTTCTCTAATTCTGAATTTTTCAATTTGTTTATCTAGTCTTAATTGTTTTAAAAACTGTTTTTGTTTTTCAGCTTGCTCAATTCTCAAAAGTGCTTGCTCTTTTCTTAGGAATAATTTTATATCTTTTACTCGTTGTTTTTCTAATCTAGCTTCTTCTTTAAGTGTTTGTTCTTTTAGTTTAACTCTGAGAGCTTGTTCTTCCTCTTTTTGTTTAGCCAACTCAATTTTTTCTTCCCTCTCTCTTTCAATTTTTTCTATCTTAATTCTTCTTTTTTCATCACGTTTTAAAACTTTATAACTTGAAATTGTCTCTGAAATTTTGTCAAAAAAACCTTGAATATGTTTTTCTAAACTAAAATTAAATTTAAAATTGAATTGAGGTTTTAGGGATAGCTGTAATTTAACTAATTTTAAAACTATACTTTCGTTTTGGGTTTTTTTAATTTGTTTTAAATAATTAGTTTTTTTTAATTTTTTAACTTTATTTTTCCTTTTTTTGATAACTCTTTTTTTTTTAAATCTTTTAACAACCCTTTTAGTTTTTTTACCTTTTCTTCGAAACTTATAGGATTTGACTTTTTTTAATACTTTTCTTTTTTTTTTTGATTTTTTTTGTTTTTTTTTCATTTCTGAGAAGAAATGATTCTATCAATAATTTATTGATAAATATAGTCTCTAGTCACAGGGGTTGATCTATAATTTTTAGTGAGTTGAAATTGATAAACAACTTGATCACCCCACTTAAATGCCATTTCACAACCAGCGAGATAAAACTCCCACATTCTAAAAAATTTTTCATCGAACATTTGGATTATTTTATCTTTATTTTTTAAACAGTTTTCTTTCCAGTGTCTTAAAGTATGAGCATAATGAAGTCTTAAAACTTCAATGTCGGTTACAATTAAGCCAGCTTTTTCAATAGGATTCGTTACTTCACTTAAGCTTGGTGTATAACCACCAGGAAAAATATATTTTGTAATCCAAGGATGAGGATCTCTTGGTGGGTTAACAGACCCAATAGTGTGAATTAACGAAACTCCATCATCTTTCAACAATTTTTCAATTTGTTTAAAAAACTTTTTATAAAATTTCCTTCCAACATGTTCAAACATGCCAACACTCACTATTCTATCAAATTTCTCATCCAGCTCTCTATAATCCATCAGTTTAAATTTTACTTGGTTCTGTAAATTCATTTCTTTTGCTTTTTGATTACAATAGTTTAGTTGATTTTCTGATAGGGTTATTCCTGTAACTTCACACTTAGCATTTTTAGCAATATCAATTGCTAACGATCCCCAGCCACATCCTATGTCTAAAACTTTTTGGTCAGGTTTAATATTTAATTTTTTAATTATATGTTGAATCTTATTATTCTGTGCAGTTTCAAGACTATCATTTTCATTTTTAAAATAAGCACATGAATATTGTCTTTTAGGATCTAAAAACAAATCATAGAGATCATCTTTGATATCATAATGATGTGAAACATTCATTTTAGATTTTTTGATAAAGTTAAAATTGGTAAGATACCGGTAAGACCCCCTTAGTTTATTTAAAAGATAACTAAAAATGTTTAACTCGTTTCTTCCAATATTCATCAATGCTAGATCTAAAAAATCTGTAAGAGATCCATTTTCGATAACAATATCTCCATTTGTATATGCCTCCCCAAAGTAAAGATCTGGATGGAATAGTAATTTATAATGAAGTTTCTTATTTAGAATTTTTAATTTAATAGGATCATCAGTTGGCTGACCAATAATATAATCCTTGGAGTCAGCATCGGTAAGGATAAACCCTCCTTTTTTAAACACTTTATTAAGAAATCTCGCTAAATACATCTCAAGCTGCCAATTGTGATTTTGTTTCAAAATTTAAATCTTTTAAACTCTGCAAAAGATTTCTCTCATCAACTTCGCTAAGTAGACTTAAAGGTGGTAATAAATTTCCATAAATTTTGTTCTCTTTTGAAAACAAAGTATGAAGAGCTGAAATTAAATTATATTTTTCAAAAGTATTTCTGACATTAACTAATTTTTGGTTTAAAGAATGATCTTTCTTTTCTTTAAAATCATCGTAAACTTTTCGAGCTAATTGAGATGTAGCATTGCAAGTTGCAGTAATAATTCCTGAACAACCATTTTCTAATCCTTTAAGCAATTTTGACTCTGAACCTGGCATAACTGAAAAATTTTCCAACTTTAGCTTTTCAAATAAATTGTAAGAACTATCCTTCACACCTACAATTTGATCAGGAAATTTGTGAACCAATTTTTCCACACATTCAATACTAAATTTATATCCACACAATTTTTCAAAATTATAAAGTATAATTTTAGACTCTGGTATTGCATCAATGATTTTTGTGTAAAAGTTTATTACATCCCTGTCTTGATATTTATAATAAGCTGGTGGCATGATTAAAAATTTTTTAAAGTTTAGAGAAACTGAAATTTTCATTAAATTAATTGTTTCATTTAAAGAATTTAATCCTGTTCCGATTAAATGTTTTTCTTTGTATTTACTCTCTGAAAGGTGATTTAGTAATTTAATCTTTTCAACGATAGGAATTAATTGCGCTTGGCCAGTGCTTCCAAATATTGCAGTGCCATGACAACCTTGGTCAATTAAATTTTCTGCATGTGATATAGTTTTTTCAATATTTAAGCTCAAATCAGAGTTCAGAACTGACATCGAAGCTGCATATATCCCACTTATTTTTGTCATAATAAAAATTTATATAAAATATAAATATTAGTAAAGTTTATAAATCGAATATGAAAATACTAGCTGTCCAAAATAGAATGGGTATTGGTGATACAGTAATCTTTTTACCCTTTATTAAGGCAATATCAAAAAAATACAATTCACCAGTAAGTCTCCTGGTAAGAGAAAATTCGAAAGCGACAGAGTTCTTACATCAAACTAATTACATTAATAAAATTCTTATCTTAGAAAGAGATAAAAAATTAAGTAATAAACATGGTGGTTTTTTTGGAACTTTAAATTTAATGAAAGAATTAAAAAAACAAAGTTTTGATAAAATTTTCATTTTTAATTCTTCTCTTAGATTTAATATAATAGCAAAATTATCAGGAATAACTGAAATTTATCAGTATCCATTATTTAGTAAAACTGACCAGCACATTATCAATACGCCAAAAAAATTTTTAAAAGATAAATTAAATATTAAAGAAATTGAAGATCCTGAAATACATATTGATGATGAAACTATTTCAAAATCAGTTGAAAAATTTAACATTGATAGAAATAAAATTAATATACTCTTAGGAATTGGCGGCTCAGGCCCAACGAAAAGAGTTCCCTCAAGAATATTTATTAATTTTATGGAAAAAATTTCAAAAATTAAAAAATGTAAGTTTTATCTTGCCACCGGTAAAAATAGTGATGAGCAAATTATTCTTAATGAAATACTTCAGTCTAAATTTAAAGACGCATGTTTACCTTTAGATGATTTATCGATTAAAGAAATTTTGCCGATCATAAAAAACTGCAATCTGTCTATTTGTAATGACTCAAGTTTTAGTCACTTATCTGCGGCATTGGGGACTAAAACGATAACTTTGATGGTTGATACTCCAATTATTTACGGAAATTATAATACTAAAATGTTCCCTGTAATTCCAGATGGTGAGGAAACTGTCAAGCATCATACCTCTGGAAAAGATAGAATAAATCCACAGAAAATATTTGATAAAGCTTTAGAGATTCTAAATTAAGAAATATCGTTCAAAACTATATCTTTTGCTTCATTTACTATTGAGGACAACCTAGCTGTCTCTGGTGAAATATCCGGATGGATTTTTTTTTGTATTTTAACATAAGCTTTATTTACATCTTCTTTTGTAATTTTTTTATTCACATCTAAATTTAATATTTTATATGCTTCAGTTACTGAAATTGAAGATGAGTTATTTAAGTTCGATTGATTAAAAGAAAATCTTCCTGATCTTCTCAATGTTTGAATTAATCTATAAAGCGATATTAATTGAAAAATAGATAGACCTTTTAATTTTAATAATGCAAGACTAGCTAATGTAAAAGGCAACGTTAATAAAAAACGCCCACCGATGGCAAATAAAATTGCTAATACAATAAATCCAAGTATTAATAAAATCCTTAGACCTTTTGATATTTTTTTTGAGGAAATCTTAGTTATAAATTTCAATAGAAAGTATAAAATAGTCAAAATGACTAATGTATAAATTATGATATTCATATAGTTCTTCTTTTTTATGAAGGTACCACAACTTAGAAAAAAACTGGAAATAAAATCTTGTCACAACACAAGTTGGGAAGATAATTACAGCTGGATACATCAAAAAGATATTCTTGAAGTCTTAAAAGACAAAAATAAATTAAATCCAGAAGTAAAAAAATACTTAATTGAAGAAAACAATCATACTGACTATCATCTTAAAGATACTAAAAACTTACAGAAAAAACTCTTTGATGAAATAAAGGGAAGAATAAAATTAGATGATGAGTCTCTTCCTTTTAGAGATCACACTTATGATTATTGGACAAAAACCACAACCGAAGGAAATTATTCTATCAAACTCCGTAAAAAAATTAATACAGATAATGTTGAAGAAATTTGGAACGGAGATAAAGAAAAAGAAAAATTAGGCGTTGAATATTTTGGAGTGGGAGATTTAGAAGTAAGCCATAACGATAAGCTACTTGCATATTCTCTGGATACCAAAGGATCAGAGTATTACAAAATCTTCATAAGAGATATTTCAACAAATAAGTTGGTCACAAAAGAAATAATGGATACATCTGGCAGTATTACTTTTAGTCTAGACGATAAATATATTTTTTACTCAAAATTAGATGAAAATCATCGTGCCCGAAAAATATATAGACATAAAATTGGAGACCATTTAAGTGAGGATTATTTGGTTTTTGAAGAAAAAAGTGAAGCTTTTACAGTTGGAATAAGCTTAACCTCTGATGAAAAATATTATCTAATAACAACTTCTGATCACAACACATCAGAGCAATACTACTTTGGTGTTGATGAAATAACTCCAAAACCAAAATTAATCATTAAAAGACAAAGAGGAATTTTATACTCTATAAATTCTTGGGCTAACAATTTTTACAATCATACAAATAATGATGCTGAAGATTTTAAGATTGATATCTCTTCAAGCTTAGAGAACCAAAATTGGAAACCTTTTGTGCCTTCAAAAAATGAGGTTTTAATTGGTGGTTGTGTGTTTTTAAAAAATTGGATAATTCGATCAGAAACTTCTGATGCATTAGATAAGTTATTCATAAGAAATATATCAACAAATTTTGAGGAAGAATTAATTTTTTCAGATGAAAAAGTATACGTACCAAATATTTCTCTTAAACAAAAAGATCGAAACACAGACGAAATTTACCTTGGATATTCATCGCCGAAAACTCCTTCAAGAGTTTATTCATATAATCTTTCAGATAAATCTAAAAAATTAGTAAAAGAACAAGAAATTCCATCAGGCCATAATTCAGAAGATTATATTGTAGAGAGAATTGAATATAAATCTCATGATGGAAGAATGGTTCCTTTAACAATAACAAGACATAAGAAAACTAAGATTGATGGAACTGCAAATGTCTTATTGTACGGTTATGGTTCATACGGAAATTCAATGAGCCCTAGTTTTTCATCTACACGTTTGAGTTTGATCAACAGAGATATCATCTGGGCTACAGCCCATATTAGAGGTGGAATGGAAAAAGGTATGAAATGGTGGAAAGAAGGAAAATTAACAAACAAAAAAAATACTTTTGAGGATTACATTTATGCAGCTAAATATTTAATTGAAAAGAAATACTCTTCAGCTGGTAAGATCATTGGTATGGGTGGATCTGCAGGTGGATTATTAATGGGAGCAGTGGTAAACCAATCTCCAAAATTATTTTTAGGGATTATAATGGCGGTTCCATTTGTTGACTCTTTAACTACTAACCTTGATCACTCTCTACCATTAACAGTTGGTGAATTTGATGAGTTTGGTAATGCCAAAGATAATAAAGATCACTTTGATTATATATTTTCTTATGCTCCTTATAATAATATAAAAAAAATGGACTACCCTCATATGTTAATTACCACTAGTTTAAGTGACAATAGAGTATTGTTTGATGAGCCTGCTAAATTTACTGCCAAGCTAAGAGACTTAAAAACAGATAATAATTTATTACTTTTAAAAACAGAAATGGATGCAGGTCATGGTGGAAAATCAGGTAGAGATGGCGCTATAGAAGAAATAGCTTTAGACTATGCTTTTGCACTAAAAATTTCAAAAAAAATTTAATTTCTCAATCTTGAAAAAACTTAAATCGTTCCTACATAATTTGTGTAGGTCGCCTAATGGGGCTTATAAATAAACTTGCTTAACAAAGGAGGATATATGACAAGTAAGGATCTATCTATATTTAACTCATTAAGACCATTCTCGATTGGGTTCGACGATATGTTTGATCAATTTGAGAATATGTTGGGAAATGGTGCAATGACAATGCAATCCAATTACCCACCATACAACATCAGAAAGACTGGTAAAGATAACTACGCTATTGAAGTTGCTTTAGCAGGTTTCAACAAAAAAGATGTTGAGGTTGAGTTCGAAGATAATTTATTAACTGTAAGAACAAAACAAGTTGATAAATCTGAGGATAAAAATGCTGATGGAGAGATCATTCATAAGGGAATATCTCAAAGACAATTTGCTAGATCATTTACAATTGCTGATGACGTTAAAGTAAATGGTGCCGAGCTCAAAGATGGTCTTTTAACAATATCTTGCGAAAGAATTGTACCAGAGCATAAGAAGAAAAAACTAATCGAAATTAGATAAGTTAAAGCCTTGCTTGCGGGGCAACTAGCTCCGCAAGTAAACTAAAAACATCCTTTTGATGAAAATCCAATTACCACTGAGTTAGTGTCTACCTCAAATTTTCTTTCACAAGAAATACCATATTTTTTTGTTTTATATACAAGAACTTGATTTCCTTTTTCGTTCTTAAAATCTTCATCAGGATTTCCTAGATCAATTTTAAGTTCACTGGATAATTGACCTATATATTTACCCAATCTTTTATTTTCTTGCTCAACAATTTTGTCAGTTTTTTCTTGTACGGTCTGGCATGCAGTGACCATTAAGAAGAAACTAAGTAACAACACGATTAATTTAAAATTTCTCATTTTCATATTCTAGCTTCTAAATATGACCAAAATATAAACTTCTTAGTTGAATTATGTTGATAAAATTAGATTTAGCTAAGTATTTGTCAAAAGAATCATCTATTTAGTCAGGATAGGAGGAATAATGTTAGACAAATATTTTGAGTACAAAAAACACAAAACAAATTTTAAAACAGAAGTAATAGCCGGAACGACTACTTTTTTAACCATGGCTTATATCATGTTTTTAAATCCGTTTATTTTATCAGGTGAATTTGCTGGACCCGAAAAAGGTTTCTTTGATTTCGGCGCAGTTTACACTGCAACTATTCTAGCAACTGCTTTGGCTTGTTTCATAATGGCATTTCATGGAAAAACTTGGCCGATTGGTCTTGCGCCAGGAATGGGGATTAATGCTTTTGTAGCTTTTGGAGTTTGTGCAGGTATGGGATATACACCGCAACAAGCTTTGGGTGCTGTATTAGTTGCTGGTGTATTATTTTTAATTATATCATTAACACCAATAAGAGCGTGGCTTATCAACTCTATCCCTAAAAGTTTAAAGTTAGGAATTGGCGCAGGAATTGGTTTGTTCTTAGCAATTATCGGTCTTCAGATAATGGAAGTAGTTGTTGATAATCCTGTAACATTAGTACAGCTTGGAAATTTAAGTGATCCACTTGTTTTATTAGGATGCGCGACTTTTATTGCAATAATTGTTTTAGATAAAATGAATGTTAAAGGTAATATCATTATTGGTATTTTAGTATTTAGTATAATTGCTTGGGCTACAGGTCTTGCAAAGTTTAATGGTATCGCAAGTGCTCCGCCTTCAATGACTTATCTTTTTGAATTTGATTTATCTGCAGCTATGACAGCTGGAATGTCTACAGTCATATTTACTCTATTGTTTGTTGACTTTTTTGATACTGCAGGAACTTTAACTTCAGTTGCCAATGTAGCTGGAAAAGTGGGCAAAGATGGAAAAGTTAAAGACATCAATAAAGCAATGTTATCAGACAGCGTTAGTACTGTTGCAGGAGCTGTAATGGGAACTACAACTGTAACTAGTTACGTTGAGTCTGGGGCTGGGGTAAAAGCTGGTGGAAAGACTGGCATGACCTCTTTGGTAATTGGTATATTATTTTTAGCATGTATATTTTTTGCGCCCTTAGCAACTAGTTTGCCAAAGCAAATTGATGGTGCTGCTTTACTTTTTGTTTCAGTTTTATTTATTAGAAATATTACTGACATAGAGTGGAATGATGTTTCAGAATCTGCTCCAGCAATTCTTGCGATGATCGCTATGCCTTTAACTTATAGTATCAGCAATGGTATTGCTCTAGCTTTCGTATCGTATGCTTTGATCAAGATATTCACTGGTAAATTTGCAACTACCTCACCAGCTATTTGGGTAATAGCAATTTTGAGTGTTGTAAGTTTTGCAGTTGCTTAAATATTAATTGAACAGGGCTAGTATAAACTAGCCCTGTTTATTTTTTTTCACAATCTCCTCAATAGACAATTCTTCATAATGTTCTGTAGGTTGAACAATCCACGGATCTGAGTCTAATCTGATAGGACAAAAATCAGGTTCGAAAGTTGACGATTTCTTTTTCCATAAACAAGCAGTTTTTACTTCTTTTATATAATCTTTAGTTGGGCCATAATTTTTTAACCACTCAATGCTTTTATTAAGTGTTAAACCGGTATCGGAGAGATCATCTATTAGAAGAACCTTATTAAAATCTTTGTTATTTGCCAAAGAACTTATTTCTCTTGCAAACATCAATTGGCCCTGTTGATCCTCTAAACCTTTACCTGAATAACTTTGAATAACAATATATGCGATTGGTAATTTCAAAATTCTTGATAAAATATCAATAATAGGAGCTGCCCCTCTCATAATACCAACTAATACAGTTGGTTTATATTTTTCATGAATTTGTATTGCTAACTTTTCAACAATTTGAGTATATTCATCAAAACTGATAATTAATTTCTCTGCCATGAAATTTATTATCATAATTAAAAATAATTAAAAAGGAGAAATCATGAAGGCTTATTGGATAAGTTTGTATACTAAAGTTAATGACCAAGAAAATTTAAAAAAGTATGCAGAGACAGTAACTCCAATTATTAAAAGTTATGGTGGTTTACCTTTGGTTAGAGGTGGCAAACATACAACTTTCGATGGTGATGATTTTTTAAGAACTGTGGTTTGGGAATGGATCTATACTTCTCCACAAATACCATGTAGCTACTGAGCAATAAGGTGAAAATCTTTTTTGAAGTAAAGACACAAATTTTTCTGGTGGAAAATATTTTTTATTATAATTTTTAGAAATCGCTCTCAAAAGCCCAATATCTTGTATAGGCCAAATGTCAGATCTATTATAAGTAAAAAGTAAAATCATTTCAGCCGACCATCTACCTATTTGTCTTAAATTAGATAAATAAACTATAGCTTCCTCATCACTCATATTCTTTATTAATTTAGGATTAAAGGATTTATTAATGATTTGTTTTGCTAAACTTTTTATTCCTAAGACTTTTTGCCTACTTAATCCACAATTTCTTAGTTGTGTTGAGGTCAATTTAGATACAGTTTTTGGATTAATTTTATTTTTACATTTTTTCTTAAATTTTAAAAAAACTGAATTTGCTGCAGCAACACTTATTTGCTGACCAATAATACTTTTGCATAATGAAAAAAAAATATCCTTTCTTGAGGTAAGAATCGTTTCATTGGGGCTTTGATAATTTTTAATTAATCTTGACATTATTTTATCCCTTTTGGATAAATATCTTTTGGCTTTATTCCAATATTTTGGAACTTTAGTCATTGATTGTTTTAGAAGTGATTATTTTTTTATTATAAATTTCTCTTCTAAAAATAATTAATGTTGAAATAATTACCAAAGAGGCTCCAAGATATTTATATGACTGACCTAACCATAAATTTGCAACGCCTCCAAAAATGCCAACAAAAGATAATAAAATAAAATCCTGTAAATTAGGCATAACCCATCCTTGTGGAATAGTTAAAAAACTCAATAAGGTTATTGATAATGAAAAATAGAATGAAATTAACCAAACTGGTTCTGTGGTCGATAACTGTCTTATTGATATCGCTACATAAGATAGACCAAGACAAAATATTATGGGAAAAATATAATAAATGTTTAGTTCACTTATCCCTGGTTCAGTGATTACTAATATTCCTATAAAACCAACTATAACAGCTAACCATCTATAAATTCCAACTTTTTCACTTAATAAAAAAATTGAAAATATAGTTGTAAAAATTGGAGCAGCAAAAGAAATACTTACCACAGTTGCGAGGGGTAATTTTCTTAAAGCAATAAAAATTGCTACTAAAGCAATTAAACCCGACAAGCACCTTAGGGCATGCAAGCCTGGTCTTTTGGTTTGATAAAAATTGTGAAGTCTATCTCTTGGTATAATGAAAAAATAAAATAGTATTCCAAAAAACCCTCTAAAAAATAAAACCTGTCCAATTGGATAATCGACTGACCACTTGACAATTATATCCATTAGTGAAAATGCACAAACAGACATAAACATGTACAAAAATCCCAATTGATTTTTACTAAGCATACGAATAATTTGTAAATTAATTTAAATCATAATCAATGGAAATAGCAGTTTTAGCACTTGGATGTTTTTGGGGACCTGAAATCAAATTCAGCAAAATTAATGGTGTTATCAAAACTGAAGTTGGCTATTGCGGTGGTAATAGTTCACAAACCACCTATAAAGAAGTTTGTACAGGGAGTACAAATCATGCTGAAGTTGTTAAAATTGATTTTGATGAGAAAGTAATTACTTATGAAGAAATTTTAAAAATTTTTTTTGAAATTCATGACCCAACCACACTAAATTCTCAAGGACCAGATTTTGGTACACAATATAGAAGTGAAATCTTTTATTTAAATGACAATCAAAAAAAAATTGCAGAAGATGTTTTGGACCAGGTCAATAAAAAGTTATCAGGGAAAGTGGTAACAAAAATTTCCCTACTAAAAAACTATTGTATTGCTGAGGAATATCATCAAAAATATTTAGAAAAGAGATAATGTCATTAGTAGAAACTGATTGGCTCGAAAATAATAAAGACAAAGTAAAAATAATTGATTGCTCGTGGCACATGCCACAAACGAAAAGAAATGGTTTTGAAGAGTATAAAACTCAACATATCCCGGAATCCATTTTTTTTGACCTAGATGATAATTCGGACAAAAATACAAATCTTCCACATATGTTAGTGAATAAAAATGAATGGGAAAAAATAGTCTCAAAGATGGGAATCAAAAATGAGGATATGATTATTATTTATGATAATTCTGATGTTGTTAGCTCATGTCGCTGTTGGTTTAATTTTATCTATTATGGTCATGATCCTAAACTAGTTCATGTTTTAAATGGGGGTTTAAAAAAATGGATGGAAGAAAAAAGAAAAGTAACAAATAATTTATCTAAAGTTATGAAGTCAGACTACAAAAGTTTTGAAAATCAGGAATTAGTTAAAAACAAAGATTCAATTAATCAAAATATAGAAACCCAAAATTTTAGGGTTGTTGATGCTAGAAGCAAAGAAAGATTTGAAGGAAAGGTTCCTGAGCCTAGAGAGGGATTAAAAAGTGGAAGTATTAAAAATTCTGTGTGCATACCATTTGGCTCTTGTCTTAATCAGGATAGAACTTTTAGAAATAAACAAGAACTTGAAAAAATTTTTCAATCTTCCTTAAAAAACTTAAATGATAAAAATATTGTCTTTTCATGTGGATCTGGGGTAACCGCGTGTGTTTTGGCACTAGCTTATTCTTTAATAAATGATAAATATCGACCCTGTATTTATGATGGCTCTTGGGCTGAATACGGGTTAATTTAAAAAAATGAAAAGATCGACTAAAACTATATCAATTATTTTAATATTTTTTCTAATCATTGCAGCGGTAATTATTGGTAGAACAATGATTGGAAATCATTTTAAAAAAAAATTCAGTAAAAGACCCCCTCCAGGAATAATTGTCACCGAAGTGGTAAAAAAAGAATTTGCTGAAACAATAGAGACATTTGGTACTGCAATCTCAAAAAAATCTGAAACTTTCAAAATAAAAAAAGATGATCTTTTTGAAGATTTAAAATTGAAAGACTTTGTTAAAAAAGGAGATGTATTAATCAAGTTGAAAAGTGGAAATATTATAGCTCCATTTAGCGGAGTACTTGGTTATACTGGTCTTACGGAAGATATTCTTGTATCTAATAATATATTCATCATAACATTAGATGATAATTCAACTATTTACTCAGACATTAAAATTCCAGAGAATTATTCGGCATCTATTAAAAAAGGTCTTCCTGTTGACGTAAAATTATCTAGTTTTAAAGATAAAACTTTTTCAGGTGAAGTTGATTTTGTATCAAGCAGGATTAACGCCGATACAAGAAGTATATTATCCAGAATTAAAGTGCAAAATAATGATCTCGAACTAATCTCGGGATCTCTTTTAGAAGTAAGCGTTAAATTTAATCTTAGAAACTCATTAAGTGTACCTGATACAAGTGTGATGATTGAAGGCGACAAATCCTATGTTTACAAAATAAATGGCGAAAATGTTGCAAATAAAACTGAGGTTAAAACCGGTCTAAGAAGTAATAAAAATATCGAGGTAATTTCTGGATTAAGTGAAGGGGAAATAATCGTCGCGGAAGGATTAAAAAAAGTAAGACCTAGAGGAAAAATAAAACCTATTACAAAATAAATGTTTATTACTGAACTAAGCATAAAAAGACCAGCTGTTTCTTGGGTAATGTCTTTAATCTTAATTATTTTTGGTTTATTTGTCTTTTGGAAATTACCAGTTAGAGAATTACCCAATGGAATACAACCGCCTGTAGTCCAAGTCCAAGTAGATTACAAATCTGCATCAGCATCAATTGTAGATCAAGAAGTTACTCAAGTCGTTGAAGATGTTATTGGAGGTGCTGAAGGTATAAAAAATATAGACTCAAAATCTGAGAATGGAAGAAGCACAATTAATGTAGAGTTTGATACTAGTATTGATTTAGACAATGCTGCTAACGATATAAGAGAGAGAGTTGCGAGAGTTGTAGATAATTTACCAT
>LULU01000125.1_pt1 | contig 21500 bp, 36 predicted proteins | sample 729521 | NCBI WGS metagenome assembly LULU01 (sample SAMN03860281, study PRJNA289734) | marine metagenome | biome: seawater column; feature: ocean; material: water; isolation source: Red Sea water column Station 108 - depth 50m | place: Saudi Arabia: Red Sea | collected 2011-10-15 | depth 50 m | reverse complement strand
CATTATTTGTAAAGTAAATGCTCCATCAGATGAGGAGGTTTCACTCCTAAAATCAGGAACACTCTTTATCTCTTTATTACAAACAATTAAAGAAATTGATTGTGTGAAAAAATTAGCAGATAAAAAAGTGTCTGCATTTTCTTTAAATCTGCTTCCAAGAACTACTTTGGCACAAAAGATGGATGTACTTAGCTCTCAAGCTAACATTGCAGGTTATAAAGCAGTTTTGATTGGTTCAAATCATATTGGAAAATATATGCCACTTTTAATGACTGCTGCTGGAACAATTTCTCCTTCAAGAACTTTAGTAATAGGTGCCGGAGATGCTGGATTGCAAGCTATTGCAACTGCCAAAAGGTTGGGATCCCAAGTAGAAGCATTTGATGTAAGACCTGAAGTAAAAGAACAAGTTGAAAGTTTAGGTGCAAAATTCATCGAAGTTGAAAGTGATTCAGATGATGGTGTTGGTTCTGGCGGTTATGCATCAGAAACCAGTGATGAATACAAAGCAAAACAGCAAGAATTAATGAAAAAGAAGAAGCCGAAGAAGCCATTGATGGTCTTGTAGTAGTAAGATGGGAATGGCGAGGTTCTTATGTAGGTAATATATCTTAAAGTAATAAGGAGTAGGATATGAAAGTTAAATTAAAAAAAGGAGAAAAACTTTCTTCTAATCAAAGCTATCAAGGATTAGATATGGAAGTTTGGACTGCATTAAATCAAGGTAAAACAGTTGAACTTGATTCTATGCCATCAGTTTGCAAAAATCAACTAGAAATTGTAAAAAGGAGTAAGTAATGGCTAATGCAGTTTTTTCACCAAAAGATTTTAAAGCATACGTTATCCTAGAAGGGGCAAGTGATGCTTTAAATGGTAATGGTTTTGCTAGTGGAGAAGTTAACCCAAATGCTCCAGCAATCACAGCAAATTTATTAAAATTAAATGTAGATTCAATTAGTTTTCCATCTTTTAATGTTAATCAAGTAATGGAAGTAAGAGCTGGTGCTGGTAGGGTTGCAAAAGCAGTAGATTTTTTTCACGATAATAAAAATAGTGCTGTAGAAATTTCTGTTTCTGGAGTTCTTTCAAATACTGCTGGACACAATTTATTAATTGAAAATATTATGGGCAACACAGATGATCCAGTAGCTATGCCACAAAATCATACTGGTTCTACTGGACAATACGGAGTAACAAGTGTAGATAATGCAACATTTACAACTGTATTAGCCTCTCCAGACCAAACAGATGGATACAATATTGTATTAAGAGGTTGCCTCTGTAGTAATTTTGTAATATCTGCTGATATGAGTGATGGGGGAATATACAGATTTGATGCTACTATAACAAGTGGATTAAATCCAATTTTAACTAACGCTCAAACTCCAGCAGAAGCAAGTGGTTTTGTAGCTACACCAATATCTTTGTCTACAGCAAGCACTAAAACAGTTAATAGTGTTACAGCCGTAATGCAAAGTTTTAATGTAACTATAGATAGTCCTGTTGTTTATACAGGGGTGTCTAATGCTGAAGGTTACAGAGGTTTTCAATCTTTTGCTAGAGGAGCAGAAACTGCTGTAACTGCATCGTCTACAATTAAATTAGATTCAGTTACAAGAGATATTTTAAGTAATTTCCACGCTGGAACAGTTGATGAGGCTGGATCGTTTACTTTGACTCAAGGAACAGCATCGAACTATTCCCTTGCAATAGCTAGATCAGCGTTAACAAATGTTGCTTATAATGAAGGTGATATTATGATGCTAGATGTTGAAATGAAAGCATTAGCTCATACAGCTACAGAAAGCGTACTAACCATTGATAAGGCTTAATAATGAAGTTATCTACAGGAAAAGAAGTTAAATTAAAAGAAATGTCTGTTGATGATATTGATTATTGTAATGATCTACCTCAAATGAGATATGAGAATAATGAAGTTGTTTCGATTACTAATTTAGCAAAAACCAGAACTGCTTGGATTCGCAAAGGAGTTGAAGGTGTTGATGATAAATTTATCAAGTCTCTTTCGGAAGATGAAAAGAATGAATTATCATTGGCTATACAAGAGCATCAACGCTTGGGGGAGTAGAATCCCTTACGCTAGAACTAAACTTCTTATTAGATAAAAAGTGTGAGGGGTGTATGTATCACGAATACCCCTATAAGGCTCAAATTCCTGTCTTAATCGAGGGAAGTTACACAACTCGCACATTTACATCGGATGATGATGTTTGGGATGTTATTCGGCTAATAATAGACGAAACCAAAGAAGAAAATAAAAAAGGTAGAAGTTTCAATATCGCTAAGTCGGTAATGGCACAACTACCTTTTTTTTCTTGCACTAATCTTATTATGAATGTAGAATCTCAAAAAGACATAGCAAGGTTCATGTATGCAAGGCAATTTAAAATATCTCCATATAAAGGAAGTTATGGGGAACAACCAAAGAAATGGGTTGAAAAAAGTTTTCTATTAACAAATTTAATAGAGAGGCAAAAAGCAAAGGCAATAGAAAATGGCAAATAAAGTAGTAATAGAATTTAAACCAGAGGGTGATAGAGAACTGGTCAATGCTATTAAAGCACTTGACAAAGCAACAAAATCTCTACTTAATACGCAAGCTAAAATTAGAGATGCAAATGCTAAAACAACTGCATCTACAGATAAATATAAAAATTCTATAAAATTGATGAGGCACGATCTTTTAATGAAGGGGAAAACATTAAAAGATTTAAAAGTACCACTTCATATATATAAATCAGCATTAAAAGGAAATTCCTTTGCTTTAGGTGTTTTAAGAAAAACAACATCTGCTTATATAAATGATTTAAAAAGACTTCAGGTACAGCAAAAGAAAAATAGTAATTCTACTCAACGACACTCTTCTGGATTGTTTGAATTAGGTCACTCTGCTAGGCAAACTGGTGGGGCATTTTCTGTATTACGATCTCAGTTATTATTATTTAACTTTGCTATGACTTTGGGAGTTAGGCAATTAATTAGGTTTACAAGCGAAGCAAATCAAATTGAAGCTATGTCAAGAGCCTTTAGTAATTTACAAGGTGGAACAAACAATGCTTCAATCGCATTGGATAAACTACAAAAAGCTACAAATGGCACAATGAAGTCTTTTGATCTTTTTCAACAGGCTAACAATGCAATGATTCTAGGAGTAAGTAAAAACTCCGATGAAATGGCTGAAATGTTTGATATTGCACAGAGACTAGGTCATGCTTTAGGGAGAGACACAAGATCATCTGTAGAGTCTTTAATTACTGGTATTGGTAGGCAGTCTAGACTCATGTTAGATAACATTGGTATTATCGTTAAATCAGATGAGGCTTATAAAAATTATGCTAAAAAGATAAACAAAACAGTAGATAGTTTAACAGATGCTGACAAGAAACAAGCATTTTTAAACGAAACTATGGAGTCAGCTAGAAGAAAAGTAGCATCTTTACCTGATGAGTATATAGACAATGCTATGGCACTTCAACAATTATCTGTTGAGTTTAATGAGCTTGCTATTAGGATTGGAGAAGTACTAACGCCTATCGTTACTGTTGCTACTAAACATTTAACTGAACTTGCCAAGTCTATAGATAAGGAAAAAATACAAGAACTTGGAACAGCTATAATAGTAGCTACTGAATTATTTGTAGCGTATAAAGTAGCAGTAGGTTTAGCTTCGCTTGCCAACAGGAAGTTTGCAATTAGTGCATCATCTACAGGGATAGGTGTGGCATTAGTTGCGATTGGAGTAGCTTTAGCCTATGTTACTGACGAAGCATTAAAAACCAAAATGGCTTACATGGAGTTAACAGACGAAATTGAAAGACATATTCGTGAAATAAAAGGAATTAAAAGAGAGTTAGAAAACTTAGAAGAGGTAGAAGCAGAAAGAGATGAGAGGATTAAAGAACAAATAAAATTAATGGATTCGCTTCAGAAAGCTAGAGAAGGAAGATTAAAAGAAGAAATTAGGCTACTTAAATTAAGTGAAGAAGAAAGGCAAAAGATACTAGATAAAAGAGCTAAAGTAGAGCAAAAACTTATTGATTTTAGAAAGAAATTTGGTAAAGAAAATGTAAAAGAACATAAAAATATGTTTACAAAAATGGCTCAAACAGAAGTAGAGTACGAAAACTTTAAAGAGGAAAAACGAAAACGAGAAGAAGAAGAAGAGAAAAACGCTTTTGGTAGAATGATGGCAATACATCGAATGAATGATAAAGTAGAGATGGAAAATATGAAGGCTCACAATGAAAAACTTGCTCAACAGGCAAACAATCTTCATGCGTTTCGTGGATCATTAGAGAGAGAAAGAACAGAAGAGTTGAAAAAAGAACAGGTTAGGCGTACCAATGTTCAAATGGCAGAAACGAATGAAATTCATAAACGAGTACAAGAAGAAATTGATCTTGCTGAAAAAAGAAACAAAGAAGTACTAAAAAAAGACAAAGAATTACTAAAAAAGGCAAAAGAGTTTGAGGCAATGAGATTACAGCGACAAAAAGACATTGCCACAGCAGAGCAAATAATTTATGCTGATAACTTAGCTTTTCAACTTGATCAAATTGATCAGCAAGCAAAGAGGTTTGAAGAATTACTAGGAAAGCAAGTAGCTATTACTGAATTTGCAGAGCAAGCAAAAATAAACGCAGTTTTAAGAAACCTTGACGAAACAAGTGTTCTTTACCATTCTTTTGAAGCTGGATATTCTACTTTTATAGATAGTTTACTAGACTTAGATCAATCTTTTGAAGATAAGAAAAAGGCAATTTTAGAATCTACTGCTAGAGCATTTGTGTCATTTTTGGCTACTATGGCAAAAGAACAACTAAAACAAGCTATCGCTGGTGAAGCTATAGAAAGTGCAACCCAAGCAAGTTCTATAGCAAAATCAAAAGCAACTGGATTAGCTATAGCATCAAATTACTCAGTTCCAGCTGGTTTAGCAAGTGTGGCTACTGGTGGTGCTACAGCAATAGCTGGTTTAACTGCATTAATAGCTGTGATGGCATCAGTAAAAGCTATGGGCAAGTTTGAACAAGGTGGTTTAGTTGGTGGAAATAGACACTCACAAGGTGGTACTATAATTGAAGCAGAAAGGGGAGAGTTTGTAATGTCGAGAAATGCAGTACAGGCAATAGGAGTTGAGACATTAAATCAAATGAATCAAGGTGGTAGTGCTGGTATAACAATTAATGTATCAGCACCATTGGTAGATGAAACTATTCTTGACACTATAATCCCAGCTATAGAAGAAGCACAAAGGATGAATTTAGCATAATGGCTTACGGCAATTCAATTAACTTAGGCAATATACAAGAAAACTGGCTATTTAAAATAGGCTATGATCATAGTGCTTCTGATGGTCAGGGAGATGGATTTTTAAGTCAAGTCTTGCAATCAGATGGATCAGCTAATTTAGTGGATGACTCTGGTGGTTTTTCAAATTCTGCTCAAAGTTTTACTGTAGACGATGGATCGGTTTTTAATGTTGGAGACTTGATTAAGATAGATAGTGAAGTTATGGTTATTACAAAAAAATCTGGAGATTTATTGTTTGTCAACAGAAGTAAATTAGGAACATCATCTGCTAGTCACAATGATGACTCTTCAATATTTTGGAATAATTTTTTAGCACTTTCATTTGCAGATGTAATATTTGAAGATTATTTTTATCATGGTGTTATTACAAATGTTCCTTCAATACGAGAAACAATTAATTTAAAAAACTCTACATCAAAAACTTCAAATACATCTATTGAGATTCCAGATTTTACTCACAATGGTAAACTCATTAGCCAAGAATTGTTTGGTGGTACTAATAATTATATAAATCAAAATGTTTTAATATATTGTAAAATAAACGAGGACACACCTACTCAAATTGGTTCTTATAGAATAACTAATATTTCTACAAATGGATTTACAATAAAAATTACAATGGCATCTCATCAGCCGTGGGATTTTATTACATTTCCTCAAGACACCACTTTAACATCTAAAGTCTATGTTCCTTATGTGGCTGGTGATTATACACCAAACGATAGCTTTGAGGACACACCAGCTTTTTGCGATACAAAATTATATCCAGTTCCGTCTTTAGGAGTAGATAAAGAAATAATACGAACATTAATGCCTAGATCGTATGGTTCATCTTCTAATAGTCATATAAATATTTTTCAAGGTGGAGATGTTTTTTTACCACTTATGAGTTCTACTGGTGCTGAAAATGATACAACAAAAACTATTGAAAATCAAAACTGCCTTGAAACTTTAACTAGCAGATTAGCTGTAGGTATAGTATTTGCACATGAAAGCAGAAATCCAACAGGAACAGGAACAGAGCTTAGTAATACTCATTTAGCATTTGATAAGGATATTAACACAGCTTCAACAGCATCAATTACAAGTGGCAATAATTACTTACTAGGGTTTACAACTGTATCAGAAAAATGGAGTACTCATTCTATTAGAAAAGTAAGAATAAGAGCAAAATATAGCGTTGCTGGAGATTTTACATTTACTCTTTTTAATGGCACGGATAATAGAGGCACTTTAAGCGTGTCTTTTTCTGCTGACACATATACAGCTCAAGATTTAACACTAAGTTATTCCTCTAGTAGTCAAATAAAAGTAGGCAGTCAATGGACTATAGTTATTAATAAAACATCTGGATCAAATGGAACTTTATCTATTGGCTCTGTAAAGCTAGTAATATATACGGCATTTGATACAAGTGATACGGATGAATTAAAAAGATTAGGTGATGAAAAATATTGGTACTCAGGTGGAAATGGAGTGAAAGATTCTTGGAGCGACACATCTGCGATAACTGAAATACATGAAACACATAGAGATTTACTTGTTAGGTTTACAAATTTTCCTACATCTGATCCTTATGGATGGAGTGATATAAATGGAGCAAAAGATTGGAAAATAAGATATTGGCAACTAGAGCCTGTGTCTTTAAAATCTAAATTAGAAAAATTACAATACGAAGGAGGCTTTATTTTTAGGTATAGATTTGATGGTTCTGGTGAATATATATTTATTAAAGATTCGTACTCTTCTACTGATTTAACTTTAAGTAAAGAAGATATTACTAACGTTACTTTAAGTCCTTCTCCTCTTAGTGAGTTATTAACAAAACAAGTTATCAGTTATAGAAAACACCCAGCAAGAAATTCTTACTTAACAGAAGTAGAGTGTGCTAACAATACTTCTAGATCAACATGGAACATTCAAGCAAAAGAAAATATTGCTCAAGTATCATTAGATGCTTACGTTGGTTCTGGAGCAGAAACCGACATCCCTACTTCACCTTCTTCTAATCCAAATGATGATTTTTATACATACTACGATAATATTTTTGGAGATATAAAGTTAATTGTATCTTGCGATATTATAAACCCTTCTAAGTGGGTAACTGCAAATGATTCTTCAAATCCATTAAATCCCCTTGAAGTTGGTTCTATTATTGACTTTGACAACTCTAATATGTTTCCAGAAACTCCAATGGGTTATAATTCATCTTCATGGTCTGGTATAAAATTTATGATCACATCAATGACAAGAAAACTAGGATTAATTTCAATTCAAGCAAGAGAAATAGCAAAGGATTAATAATGGCAACACATAATAGATTTAACACTCCCAGAGTATATACTGATTTAATTTCATTTAATTTAGCTACAGGATGGAGCGATTTTGATGATATAACTACCATTCAAGATGATGGCTCTACTGCTGTTGCTTTTGACTCTGGATCAGAGTCTAGTATGTTTGACATGAAACCAGCTAACTATGCTCAAATAGCACATACGAATCAAGCATTTTATATTCAATTTAATACCTCTTTATTTTCTAATACATTAGGAGAATCTAATTTTTTAGCAATACTAGGTCATAACTTTCTTGATGCTCAATGTATGTTTAAAGTTCAAATATCAGATGATGCTAGTATGTCTAGTGGGGTAACAACAATTTCTAGTTCAAGTGAACATGACAAAATAATTAACGCTACTCAAAGCACAATAAGTGGCAATACTGATTTTATAGAAGTTGACAACAATGGCTGGACACTTATTACTTGGACTACAATTACAGGAGCAAATCAATATGTTAGAATAACATTTAAGGATACTGGTGGAGCATCAGCTTCTTTTAACTCAGATGTTGCTATAGGGAGTATTATGTATGGAGAATACTTTGACTTTCCTAAAACACCAGATTTAGATATAAAAACATCTATTAACTATCCTAATGTTAAAGTTCAAAAATCTTTAGGTGGTAATTCATTTTCAAATGCTAGTTCTTTATGTCAGCCATCTTGGTACGCATCTATTCCCTTTGGTTTAGATGACGATACATCTGGAGCTGGGTCAGAGTCTTATTATTATTTAAAAAAGAATGGAAGAGTAAGTCACGAGATGAGCTTTAGTTATTTAACCGATACTGATGTATTTTCTGAAGATTGGCACTCTACTACACCTAGTAAATGGTTTGATACGTTAACTATTCACAATTCATTTTATCAAAAAACTATTGGCAGTCATTTACCTTTTTTGTTTACTATTGATAAAGAGTCTCAAAATGAGGGAGACTATGGTATTTTTAGGCTAGTAGATAATGGATTTTCTGTTACACAAGTAGCCAGTCAGGTTTATAACTTAAAATTAAAAATAGAAGAAAGTTGGTAGTTAAAGAAGAGTTTTAGGGTCAGGTATAATAATGTTTAAGTCAACAGCAGACCACCTGATAAGTCTTTCTATAAAGCGAGAAAATTCTTTTGTTGATAATGTTTTTGTGCTTTCTACATTGAAATGATTTTTTATAGTAGCGTGCATTTCTTGTTCAGTATAACCCAGTTCATCTCCCAATATCCCCACAATCTTCCAATAATAATTATTTTGCTGGGCAGAGCGTACGCCTGTTTCTTTTAGTTCAATATAATACTCGCCTTGTAATTTAGAAATAGCGTTATCAAACTCTGCCCTATTCAGCAAAGACATCTTTCCGTTTTTTATTTTACATGGAAATCGCAGTTTGGACATACTTTAGCATCCCATAGTTTTATATCTTCTGAACTCCATACTTCGCCTTCAAAGATGTTCCATTTCTTTTGACACTCTGGACACCACCATAAATCTTCATCGGCTCTAATTTCATCTGTTTTATGATTTTCTCTAAATCTTGTTTCTATAACAGGATTGTCAAGAGCATCAATGACCCATTGAATTGAATCATACTTTCGTTTTTTTCCCATCGTTTTTTCTTTCTTCAATTATACCACCTAGCAATAATAAATAATTCCGTGCATCCTGTATTCTACCTATAATCGGTTCTTCTGATATTTCTTTACCATTTATAACATAGTTTCTTATTGAGTCCATGTGCTTTAATAAGTAAATAAGAGCCACTTGTTCTGCTCTCATTTCCATTCTATCTCCAATGCTTTTAAAGTTTTTAAACTTATCTTCATCAGACACAGTATATTCTTCGCCTTTAACAAGCATAAGTCTATTTTCTTCTTTTTGCATAGACTCTGCCCATTTAATAAAATCAGGAACTTTCATATCTCATCCTCTCTATAAAACCATCTATAATCATAAATGCTAATCCAATAGCAACAACCCAAAAGAAAATACCTAAACCAAGTATCAGTACGTTAGCAATCCATTCAGCAATATTAAACATAATCATTTCTTATCTCCTTTTTTTATAAAACATATTATTTGCTGTTTGTAAAATCCAGCAGTAGCTAGTACACCTAAACTAGAAAACATAATTATTTTAGGGTAATAACAACAAATAAAATGAGTAATGAAGTGATGAATTGCATCTATCATAATTTCTCCTCTATCTTATGAAGTCTCCAAGTCATTAAACCCCATAGCACAACCCAAAAAAAATTAGACATTAAAACATCAAATGCCTGTGTTTGTAGTATTTCAGTTAAGTAATGTATTATCATTTATATCTCCTATTTTGTTAAACATTTAACAAATTTTTTGCCTTACTGGTAGCCAACCATTTTAAATATCATCTCTTTTTCCACCCAACAAGTGTTGCGATGTTCTGAATTTTTTTTCCTATGCTTAATGCAATAATCAGACAAAAAAGATTCAAATTTGTAAGGCAAATCTAACCTAGCTCCTCTGCCATATCTTCTAAGCATGGCTCACAAATTTCATGGTTACATACAGAGCAAGGTTTTAATTCTTCAATGTCGCATAAGACATCATTTACAATATCGCTAATTGCCTCTAGGTGCTTTCTTAGTCCAGATGTTGAAAAGTCTGATATTTCCATATCTGTATAACTCCAAATGTTTGTAATTTTATTTGCTATCTTATCTAAGTCTTTCATACTATCTCCTTTAGTAATTAAAAGTCAAATTTTGTTTGTTTAAGTTTCAATGCGATCTCCTCATAGTCGTCATCTGTAAGTTTTACTATAGTGTTTTTTCTTTCTTTAATTGTTTCATACCATCGGATGCCAATACATGGCATCCGACACAGAGACAAAAACCATTATCAATATCCCAACGGACAGAACGTATGGATCGTGAGTAAAAATGATGTGCGTTTAAAGGTTTTGTCTTGTGACAATTCTCGCACATCCCATATTCTTTTATTTTGTCTGCCCATAGCTTATCTAGTTTTTTTGATAATGATTTCTTCACAAAGGATTAAAAGGGTGAATCATCCTCTGTGGATTCAGACACCGACTTACCTTCCAGTATATTTAATAAAGCCATCATATTTGCCTCAATAACAACAAGTTCTCCTGATGTGAATGGTCGCAGTTTGTCTGCTTGTGTATTTATATTATCCATCTTGGATACAGCAAGTTTTAAACAGACTTGCCTGTGAATGTCGTGAGTCCTAGCATCTTGTGACATTCCCACAGAACTTGTTTTAGGTTTAGGCTGAGTATCTCCTTGAGGAATAACATTCCATGCAAACTTATTTGGAGCATATTCATCCTTTCTAATGTTAACTGTTGCCCCCCTACCATAAGTGCTTAACTTTTTATGTAGGTTGGCAGTAGCAAAAAAGCTAGTCTCTTGACCATCTTTAGTTACGCCATACAGAAACCAATCTCCATAGGCGTTCTTACCTTGCTTTGGCTCATCATACAGTAACTGTACAATGTTATCTGTATCTTTTGATAATTTAAACGAGTCTTTATTTTCCATTTTTTTCCTTTGCTTTTAATATGGTTTTTACTGATTCGGTTATTTTTCTCCACTTAGCAACTTTTTCATCTTCATAGGTTTCAATAGAAGCACATTCCAAATAAGGATTTCGTGCTTTGAACTTGTCCATATATTCCTCTATCCCCTCAAGTAGATCATCTATACTATGTCTAGCTATCATCTGTTCTCCTTCTGTATCTTCATGGTATTTACCATCTTCATCAACATAACCATCCCATGATATAGTAGCCATATATAAATCTTGCTTAATCAACTGGAACAACCTTGCAATTATTCATCTCAAGAAGTTTAATAACCATTGTGCGAATTTCCTCTATCTTTTCAGTAGTCATACTATCTGGAAACTCTACTCTAAACTTGCCTTGAGTAATTTCTGGTGTAGTTGTTTTGTTGTCAAATATTTTCATATCTCTCCTTTTAATTTAACACAGTAAAATATAATGTGTCAACCCTTAATTAATTCTCCCCACAAAGAGGTTTTACCATTGACTATCTGCACTAAATGAACTGTAAAGAATCCTGAGTGATAAAAGTCCACTATTGCAAAAGCGTGTTGCCAATTATGTTGCCTATTCCCTAACCATTGATTGGCATTAGCACTCATATCTTTCAAACACCCTATTGACCAAGCTGATTTAACTCCATCAATATGGGTCACGGAAGATTGCTGTATGTCGTGATGATGTCCATACATAACATTACCACCAAGACGTAAGAGGTGGTTGCGAGTATGATTAATACCAGCGAAATGATGTCCGTGATAAAAGTTGAGTTTGCCAATCTTAAGCATCTTACCCAGCTTGTGATATTTATAACCACGATCTTCAAGCTGAATAGCATTTTTAACCAAAAAATCATCAGCAAGGTAGGGGTTTTCTTCAACAAATCTATTAAGCCAATCTTCATGGTTACCTTCAACAAAATGTTTCTCCTTTACGTTTGCTCTGTCTAGTGATTCATCAATTATGTCCATACCTTTATTTACCTCTGCTATTTCTTTTTTAACAAATGGCAGTTGATATTCTAAAGGTGGTCGTTTCTTCTTTTTCCATTGCCAATGAGATACTGATTCCCATTCTCCAGTATCCCCAAGATCAATATAACCATCAGGCTGTATGATCTCTATAGCCTGACAAACAACACTTACAGCTTTCATATCAGCCATAGGAAAATGTTTATCAGGTGTTACTATGTATCTTTTTACCTTCATAATGCCTCTATTTATTTTTTTGTTCTATATATTTATTAAACAAATCCCATTGAGCAACAGCACAAACAGTACTATCTCCAAAATATTCTTCTTCTAGTTTTTTGATAAAATCTTCTTCCGAAAGTTTGTTTAATTTTTTCTTTAAGTATTTTTGGCAAATCTCTTGTAGTCTCCAATGAGGTAGAGAATAAGTATATAAATCTGCAAATTCTTTTGTAAGTTTTTTTCTAGTTAGTTTTACATTTCTTTTTTTCATATTAACTCCGAATTAAGCCACAAATCTAATGCTTTTTGCCATTCTTGATATGTAGCTTGTTTATTATTATACATGACCCAGACTTTATCAAACTCTTGATGATACCTTTTTCTCATGTGGCGTATGTGCCGTTCCTGACTATGATTTTTCCACTTGTCGTGATCCATCTTATCCAACCTATCCAAATAAATTTTCTTTAGGTTCTTCAATGTACTCATAATATTTACCTCTTGCAATATCATATTTAAGTTTTACAGGATCATTTTGATTTGGCTTACCATTCTTGTATTGAAACCTAATCTTATGAACATGAATACCAGCATAATCTTCCTCTGAGTTCCTGTGCCTATGTACAGTAATTGCATTATCGCATTTATTAAACCAATTAGCTGATCCTGATATATCATAGGGGGTGGGAACAACAGGCTTTCTATCTACTCCGTTTTCCATTTTTCTCGGATGAGCTACAACCCATATATGCAACTCATTTAACTTGGCAAATGCACTTAACTGAGCAAGTACCCTCGATACATATAAAGTCTCATTCTCCCCATCCCCAAATTTATGCTCTAGTGTATTCCACGGATCAATTATCAACCCATTTAGTCCAAATCTAAAGTTAAGGATTTTTGCTTGCTCCATGATAGATTCAATAGTAACAGAATCTTCTTGAGTGCCTATAAATTTGATATGTTCATTGAGTATCTTCATACTGGCTCTAGCTGTTCCTTCATCCATTTTATCATCCCCCCAAAATGGTTGCCCTGTAAATTTACCAACTAGTTTTAATAAATGATGCTTAACAGGAAAGTTCTCTGCTGAGAATACACCAAATTTCCACCCATAGGATTGAACCATGTTAATCATTACTGCATCCATCCACTCTGACTTACCCATGTTTGGAACTCCTGTAACAACTGTGACCTCACTAGGACTAACTAAATAATGAGGATCAACACAAGACCACCCTGTAGATAAACCCTTAACCTCTGGCTTTAACAATAAATCAATAGCATCATCCTCTACATCTTGCACCATGACTACGCCATCAATAGGATATGGATGAGCCTCACTTACTACTTCTTGGACTTTATCTTCTCCGTATTGCATCAATACATCATTCATATCCTTACATCCATCAGGGTATATAACTCTAAAGCATTTTTCCCTACCTATACGCCTAGATAATTCTTCCCTTAGATGTTTACCAGCACCATCAGAATCTGTGCATAATATAACAGTATTAGCGTTCATCAAGTGTTCTTCTGCTGACATCAAGTAACTAAACTTCTTATCACTTGGGTTTGTTCCTTGTGCTGGTGCACCATCAGGAACAGAAACAACATTTGTAAAACCTGATTGAACTAAAGATAAAGCATCCATCTCGCCCTCAGTTATAATAATCGTTTCCATACCAACCATGCTATCAAACCTATAAAAACATTTTTCAGCATTCTTGGTTTGCTTAAACTTCTTATCTCCAGTTCTTGATTTTATATTTACTACTTCCCCATCCTTGTAAAAAGGAAAGTGAATCCATCTATCGCTATAACCTATTTTTTCACTATCCACAACTACTCTACTAATGTTTCTATCCTCAAACCATTGATAAACATTTTCAGGAATTTCAGTTGTGGGTGGTGTTGGTTTACTGACTATTTCAACTTTTGTTAAATGTTTAACTTTTTTCAATGTTCCCTTCCACCCACAATGATGACAATTCCAAACCCCTTCATCAATATTAACTGATAAACAAGGATCAGAACTCTTTCTTCTAGTTTTACTACACTTAGGACAAAATGTTTTGCATTGCCCTGATGTATCATTAATATAAATTCCATGCTCCTCAAATGTCATTATCTTGTTCCTTTACAATCCTTATATATATTTTGAAATTTAGTAATACCATTACTTGACTTTTCTCTCAAGACTCTTAGACTAACTAAATTAGTTGCCCAAAATTTGTCAAACAATGCCCACTTGATACTATCTAAAACATCATCATACTCAAACCCATCTTTCTTAATGATATCATACAATGTATTTATACTATCGTTAATAGCTCCAGTATCCCTTCTCCAATCGCTATTTATAACATTTGGCAATCTCTCTGCTTGAACATTGTAAAAATAAAAAACAATCTTTTTTAAGGCATCTTCTTGTTTCTTGTTTATCTTTTTATTTAGGGGGATATTACTATAATGCCTATTGGTATATAGTTTGTTAATATTATTATCTAATAATGTTTCCTGTTTTGAGTTAGGGTACACACCATTTTTAGGCACTACAGTAGTATTAGAGAGGCTCTCCCCTTCCTGTAAATAGATATGGGTATTGTTCACATCTCCCTCAACCCCTACCTGAATTTGGGGGTAGGTGAGAGTAATATATCTACTTTTAAATTTTTGAGTTCCTTTCTCGTATTCTATGTAGACGTTAATAAAATTTAACTTTCTCAGTTTAGTAATTTGCTCTGATACTGTTGTTTTATGAATGTGTAATGCTTTGCTAAAATAAACATTTGGTTTCTTGCAGACTCCACTATCCTCTAGGCAAGCAGTAATTTCAGCGTACACTAATTTAGTGGTAGGGTTTAGTTTTTTAGAATGCCTAATGTAAACAGGTAGGTATCCAACATAACCACTTCTCATTTTTTTCTCCTTTTAATTAGTTGGCAGAGAGTAATAGACCACTTTATTGCCCCTCATTACTCCCCACCAACTGTTAGTTAACTAATCTATTGTTGCAAATGGTTTTACGCATTTATCGTAATATTTGCAATCTTTTCCTCTTTTAATTTGACAGACTTTATTTGCAAGGTTGCCATCTATCCTTTGCCTTAATTGACTGTCAATTATAATACCTGAGCAAATATAACCTGAGTTATAATTAGCACATAGCTTCTTAACTGCCGTTTGAGGACTGTTTTTTTCTCTGTTCATTCTCAGCATATCGTATCCCTCTTCCAATGTCTCAAAGGTATGATAAGTTTATTTTCTCCACCCAAAATCTTGATCCATCCTTTATTTAAAGCATCAACTGTATGAATGCTGTACCTATACCGATTTGTAATATAAACCACTTTTGTTAAAAAGTCAAGAGAAACTTTATCTAAATTAATTGTCCACGATCCACCACCCATTCTTAATTTGCTAGATTCTTTTTCGTATTTAGTAAGAACACCATCTTTTATAAATTGCTTCATGCTTGACCCTCAATGCCATGCTCATTTTCATTAGTTCGTCTGTATTGTTCATAAATGGTATTTTCCAGCATATCAAGGTATTTCTTAATGCCTTTTTTTGATAGTTTAAAATGATGTACATAATGATATGCAAGTATTCTATGAAACACCAATGGCACTACACACTCTGTAGATGGTATCATATCATCATTATTAGCATCAGTCCATTTCTCTAATACGTTTGATATTAAATCATATAATAACTCAGCATCTGACTGTACTAATTTATTCTCTTGCTGTTCTGAAAGAACTTGTTTCATTGTTTTCTCCTTTTTGTTTTCTAATAATAAGTTATATATGGAATTGCAATATCCCAAGTTTTACCATTGTCATTTGTATCGAAATAAGCATCTCCTAATTTATAATGATTGTATCCCTCACGATTATAAAACTCTGCAAAATGTTGAATACAATCATCTATTTGACTATGATCATCCCAACCCCACCAATCATCATCCATTTTATCCTCATATAGCTTTGTTATGTATCTTAAGTTACAATCAAATCCATTTTCTTTTGCATCATCCCATAAATACTCTTCTCCATTGTTGCCGTTCATATCGCAATCTAACTCCCAAAATAAATGTTCTATTGTGCGAGGTAGACTATCATTGTCGCAATAAGTTATCTTTAATAATCTTACTGAAATATTGTTTATATTCATTTTATTAATTCTCCTTTTGGTTTAATAAAAAACTATTTCTCTTGTTTTATCTCCTTTACATGAAGGGCATTTTTTCTTTTCTTTCCCATAACTTGGAAAATCTTCATATCTTGTAAACCTCTGCACCCATATATTTTTATAATTCTTTGTCGTAGATTGTAAAAAGTATGCCCAGCAATGTTTACAACTTAAACAGAATTTAATATTTTTATCGGCTAATTGAGCATCAATTTCTTTCTTGTGATTTTTTGCTCCCATTATTTCTCCTTTTTGTTAAATGTTTAACAATTTGTATTCTCTGTGAGCAAATTTCTCTGCTCGTATTTCCCATTTATTATCATTGTAAAAATCCAGTCCATTATGCAAAGCCATTTGACTTGCTTGATTGTATTTCTTGAGATACTTTGTTACGCCTAGTTTTTTACAATCTAGAGCATGGCATATCTCATGCAACAACGATAGAGTAAATTCTTTTTTAGTTTGTTTAGGGTTCAATATAATAGCATCATCTTCTGCTATATATTGACCTTTCAACCGAGACGAGTCAGTTATAAAATAAATAGATTCTAAATCATAACTATCTATAATACTTTGTATTTCCCAATGATATAACTGTTTCATTTCCAAGTTGCCATGTTGTTAAGTTTAAAAATACGATTCATAGTTAAAGCCTTGTTTCTGTAAAAATCCAACTTATGATTAAGAATCTCGTTATCTGTTTTAAGTTTTGCCACCCAAAGCATAGGTAAGCAAAATATAAGACCTAGTATAATTGTAAGTATAAATTCCATTATTTTTCCTCCAAGGGGTAAGGGTGTAGTTCTTCAATCAACTTACTTAATTCCTCTACAGTAAGTTGTTTATTTTTCAAGGGATATACATACTCTTTACCATTGTGGTGGGGGTAGTGAGTTGTACTATTATCTTCTTGACTCTCGCAATGTTCTCGACAATTTGAACATATAGGTGTTTCAAGTGGCATTAATTCAGTACCACAGCAATTACTTACGTTTATCATTTATTTATCTCCTGTAGTTAATTTGAAATTAAATATACTATTTATAATAGTCAAGTTATTTATAAAATGGATAAAAGTAAAAATAATACTTTCTATTAGTGTTAAACTCAATATCTATGGCAAATCTACCTACCCTAAATTCCAACCAAACTATATGAATTAACTTATCAAAATGACTTTTATTAATCCAATATCCAAAATGCAATTTAAAATATTTAAAAAATAAAAATGATTTTTTCAATTTGCATTGTTTTACTTGGTTTTTACTATCTAAGTAATCTGCAATAATATAATTTCGATATTTATTGTTTATCATTATATTTCTCCTTTTGTGATTTTTGAAATAGTTTCTAATTTATAAAGTAATGTTTTAGCATTGCCACTTATACCAAAATATCTCCTAACATCTTTTAATCTAAAATTTCTGTTTGGCTTGATACCTTTAATCCACAGTTTTAAAGCACCTTTGACAGTTATTAAATTATAAATGCCTAATGATACCCCATTATAAAATTTATTACTATGTGGCATTGACTCAAGGTCTTTTAAAAATTGGCAATTCTCATTTTCCATAATATCAATATCAAAATGGTTGTCCGATATTGCATAAGTGTCTGTGATATGTTTCATTTTATTTTCCTTTAGTTTTTGCACCCAAAAAGCCGACTGTATGAGTCGGCTAAACTTTTGGGTTTTTTAGGGTCTTTAGTCCTATTTACATTTTATTTTCCTCCTGTGCTGAGTTCTTTCTATGATCTGACTAAGATCAGGTTATTTATTAAATAATTTTATGCCAATATATTTAAGTAATATAATACCTAGAAATATAATAGACAGTTCAAAAATTGTAACTAACATTTTTTAACCTATTGTGCTAATGTTTTTAATTGCAGAAACTTCTAGCGTAATATCATCTATTTTTTCAATCTCTTCTGAACTGAGTTTATGACCAAATAAATCATGTAAAATATACTCAAATTCAATTCCGTTTTTTCTTTCAAAGTCTGATTTATACAGCGTTATTTCTTCAATATAAAAACCTTTTTTTAATTCTTTTATTCTTTTTTTATTTAATCCGTAGTTGTATAATGTTTTTTTCATTGTTTACCTTTTTGTTAAACGTTTAACAATTTGACTAAGACGGCAAAATAAATTGCCGTTTCGGATATAAAACCCTCTTCAGTTAGCCTTTAGTTTATCCTGTAGCAATAAAACCAATTATCATTTATAAATTGCTCGTGTTCTTCTCCATCATAAGAGCTTATAAAATGACCTCGACCATCTGAAATAATAGCATCTTGTACAAAGTGGTCTATGTCTTTTATCATTCTTAGAATTGCATCATTTGAATCTTCGCATTTGTCCTGTAACATCTTAAAAATTTCTTCGTCAATTTCGGTATGTGCAGATAAAAAAGACGGATTAAAAGCCCAGACCGATTCTAAAATATAATCTTTAGCCATTTCATCTGCCTGTTCATCTGATAAGCAAATCCAATCCCCATCTATAATTAATTCAACGGCTTCCTCTGGTGTTACTTCTGCTGAATTACTTACTGCAATTACTTCAGGATCATTTAGAGAATACCCATTTATTAAGTTTTCTCTTTGTCTTTTTAGGTGTTTTTCTTTTTCTTCCTTTGCTTGTTTGTACTCTGCATAAAAAGAAATATCTTGGTTATTTTCTTCCATTGATTTAATTGCCTCTTCATCGGTTTTATTAAATCTGCTTTTCATATATTGGAATAATTCCAAGCCTGTTAGTTGTGCGGTGTGTTTATCTATTTGTTTTATCACTTTGTTTTTCTCCTTTTGTATTAATTAGAATCCGAATGATTCAAAATCTTCTAATAATGATTTTGTTAAACATTTAACATTTTTATTTTTCTCAAGTTTAAAAAATGAGCAAATTGCGTACCTTCTGCCGTCTGTCCAATCTTCCACTATTCCGTTTTTAACAGCTCCTACATGACAAATAGAGCCGTTAAACCCCATTATATAATCCCCCTTTGGCAAGTATTGATTAAAATTTGAAATATTTAAACTATTCCTTGTTTTTAGTTTGCATAATACTTCAGCGTTTTCAATATATGATCCATTCCATTTCGTTTCTCTGACTTCATAGCCGTTTTTTCCATAGCTGACAGCGTATTTTTTATAATTATAATTGTATTTTTCGCATAATTCAATAATAGCCTCTCTCCAATCTCTATACCCTTGCTTTCTTTTTCTTCCGTGCTGATCATAAAATTTCTGCATTTCTCCGAATGGCTTATTAAATATGACTGAAGATGCAACAACTGTGCAACAGTTATGATCCTCTTTATATTCTTTTGTTTTTATAATCTCTGAATATTTCATTTTTTTCTCCTTTGCACCCCAAAAGCCGATTATATGAATCGGCTGAAAGGGGTTGATATATGGAAAGGTTTATTTTTTCACTCTGCTTTGCTCTGACTGTTCTTTTAATGATTTGCAAAAATCCTTCCATTCGTTGCAAAGTCCTAATTGACTTAAGGATATACTTAAAACATCTTCAAAAGTTTTGTCATGTTTTTCACATAATTTTTCCAACTGTTCTAAAAATCCCTTTTGTTCTTTCTCTTCCTTAGATACTAAAACAACCCTGATTGATTTTTCTTCCACTTCGTCAAACTCTGCTGGCTTTCCGTTTGTAAAATTACAAAATACGTTTTCAGCGTTTTCAATCATTGGCTTGTTTACTTTCCTTATTGTTACGCTAAAGTTTTTGACTTTATCACCTAACAAACTTTTTTGAGTGGCTTTCGCTTTTATCAAGGTTTGTAACTTAGTCCTTACAAAGTCTTTAACTTCTTTTCTTTTATTTTCGTCTTTATCTTTCAGCATTTTATCAAGTGCTTTTGTAAAGTTGCATTGCCCTCTATCATTTGCCTTTAAAACATCGGCTTTGATTTGATCAGTCAAGTGCTGATCTGCTCCCATGCTTTTAATACCTAATTCTATCAACTCAGTTGCCTCTTTTATTGTTTTCATTTTGTTTGTTCTCCTTTGGCTACCGCCATTGTTATTTAATTCATTATTTAACATGGCAATAATTTTACACCATTCAAAATTAAAAGCAAGAAAAAATTGTTAAATGTTTAACATTTTATTTACTCCTTATATATAGAGACATAAAAAATCTAAGTTTTTTATATGATTTTTTACTGATTCACATTTTATTTAATGTGATCAATCAGCATACCTTTATTTGGCTCTAAATGATACCTACACGGCTATATTTTAGCTATTCATACATTTACATTAAAAAAAGTTTTTACGGCTTTCTAGGGTACTTCTACGGCTTTTCCTCTCGACAAAACGCTTAAAAAGTGCGACCTAAACCCTCATACAACTAATTTACTATATATGCAAGTAAAACCTTTATAGGATAGCAATATTTAATTAGAATGATTTGGCAGAAGTCAAGAACTATTTTGATTTATTTTTTTTGTTCTTGGAATTGTCATTTATTTTTTGTATAGATGGACTTTTTTGGGTATATACAAACACCCCACCAAATAAGCAAGTATTTTCTTTAATCTGAGCGTTTTGAGCGTTTATGTTTTGAGCTAAATGAGCGTTATGAGCGTTTGGGGTATGGGGCGGATGAGCGATTTGAGCGGTTTGGATATATCGTATTCCCCACAAAATGAGCAAAAACAAAGTCTTATGGAGCGTTCCGTAAAAAAAGTCAAAAGAAAGTCCATTAAAACTTGTATCAAAGCAAGAAAGTCCGTATAATATACCATAATGAGTGTTAACCTACCAGAAAAATTAAAGCCAGCTATGGGTATTGCCATAGATATGTTGGTTACTGATCCAGAGGCTAAAATGATAGATGTAGCTGAGAAA
>LULU01000015.1_pt1 | contig 22214 bp, 21 predicted proteins | sample 729521 | NCBI WGS metagenome assembly LULU01 (sample SAMN03860281, study PRJNA289734) | marine metagenome | biome: seawater column; feature: ocean; material: water; isolation source: Red Sea water column Station 108 - depth 50m | place: Saudi Arabia: Red Sea | collected 2011-10-15 | depth 50 m | reverse complement strand
TGGGTAACAATGGTATATCATCACCCTTTCAGGATGGTGCTTACATTTACTTAGTAATACCAGGTAGTGGAAGTGGTTCAACTGCTAAAGCTCCTGCTTTAATCGTAGCTGATGCTGAAAATCCTGCTCAACTACATAAAACACTCGTACCGTAAACGAGTAAGGAGAATGACAATGAAGAATAATAAAGGATTCACCCTTATTGAATTAATAATGGTTACAATCATTTTAGGTATTCTCGCTGCTGTCGCTATTCCAAGATACTCAACAACTGTTGATAAAGCTGAAGAAGCTGCTGAAGATGCTGTAATATCTTCTATCAAAGCTGGTTTAGAATCTTATGCCACAGAGCAGTTGATGAGTAATGGTCGTAGAAGCTGGCCTACAAATCCGTGGGATGCGTTGGATACAAAGCCAAACGGATATGATGCAAGTGATTCCGATGATGCTGATTCAGATGGAGAATGGACTTTTAATTCTACCACTAACAAAATTACACATCAGCGTAATAATAATACAAGAGTTGGTTGGTCATACGACAAAGGTACTCAAACTGGAGATGATGCTGTTATAGGAACTTTAGGTTCAAGAGCAAGTCTGTAGGGAGAGTTACTATGAAAAACTCTGCTGGGTTTACTTTGGCTGAGTTAATTGTAACTATCGTATTGGTGGGGATACTCGTTGGAGCGGCTATCCCCACTTTTAATAGTATGATTAACAGAACTCAAACCCAAGTTAATATATCTAATATGGAAACCATTAAAAATACTTTTATGCAGTATTATTATGAAACCCATATGATAGGTAATCCACACTTTCCACCAGAGCCAGAAAATGGTTTAATGGATTCCACATATAGAAAAATAATTTTAGAGAGTGGTAGGACATTAGATAATTTATTTAGTGGAGACTTACCATATAATCAAAACAATAAACCATATAATTATTATTGGGATGATGATACAAGCGAGTATGGATTTATAACTAAAAGAATTATTATAAAAGATATAGATCCTGATAGTCCATCTGTAAATGAATTTGTAGTTGGGGAGATTTAATGAACAAAAAAGGATTTACTTTAATGGAGCTAGTTGTAGTAATTCTTATCATTGGTATTATGAGTGTTGTAGCTATACCGAGGTATGAACAAAAAATACAATTAGAGGAATTAAAAGCAGAAAAGGAATTCACTTATAAAATATGGGAAGGTTTAGAAGATTACGCCTCATATCAAAAAGAAATATCAGGTGTGGAGAGTTGGCCTGTAAATCCACTATCTGTTTTAGGTCGAACTAGAAATGTTATTGTCACTTATCAACTTGGTATACCAGATGAGGATAATGAATGGCAATTTGATGGGACTAAATTATATCATAGGAGAATGAACAATGAAATTTGGTACTTTACATACAACCATAATAATTTTCATTTGTCTGAGTTTCCAATCAAGTTATAGTCAAGATTCACTTGATTTTGATATGGATGCCATGTGGGACAATACCATTTGGACAGAAATAGAAGAGGCAACATACGAAGACCACGAGGTAGATAAGATAACAGCAGTTGCTGGTGTTCGTGGTGCTGAAGCAGAAGATGAAGCATTAGAGCATTTATATTACAGAAAAACTATGAAAAGTATTAGTCTCTTAGATTTGAAAAAAGCTTATGGGATTCTAAGAAACAAAAGAGATGATCTTAAAAAAATAAACGAGAATCATCCAAAGTTAAAAAAACTAAATTTTTTAATATCAGAACTCGAAAATAAAATAAAAAAAGGTTGACATTTAGTTTATTTATTTGTAATTTTTAACATTAAATGAGGTTTTAAAATGATAAAAATATCTAATGATATATTAGAAAGAGTTGTAATTGTTTTGATAGCATTGTTTATATCACTTTATTTTATAAATAAAGATGAAAAAAAGGATAGTAAAAATCATATAACTATAAACGAAGATGCTTTTAACATTTACCCTTTAATAGCTTGGAAAGATACACACAAAAAATGGAATGGAGAACAAGGTAATATTGTAAATATAAGATACAGAGTGCATAGGGATAACACAAAGCTTTGGATATATAATTCAGAAACAAATGAATTAGTACATGAACAACCTTTTGAAAGAGATCCTAAAAAAGATGGCACTCCAAGAGATTTTACCTATGTTTGGAAACTATATAAAACAGAAAGAACAAGGGATATACAACCTGGTACATATAGAATAATAGTTGGTGGTATGTACAACAATGGTTTCAGTAGACTATCAACTGAAATAACAATTTAACTAACCTTTCTTTTTTAATTAATATTTATAGATGTAATGATACAACTAAAAAATATATTATTAGAAGGTGTAATGGATCCTGGTATCCTAAAGGCAGTATTTCTTGCTGGGGGACCTGGTAGTGGTAAAGGTTTTGTTGGAAGTGGATTATTTGGTATTCCAAAGAAAGTAAATGTATCTGCTTACGGATTAAAACTTGTAAATCAAGATAAAGAGTTAGTTCGTATGTTAAACAAGTATGGATTCGGAACAGACTTGGATGATATGCCAGAAGAACTATTCAGACAACTTACAGATCCTGATTACGAAGATTATAGTGGATTAAGAGGTAGGGCAAAAGAGCTAACTAGACAGAGACAGAAGTTGTATATGGAAGGTCGTTTGGGAATGATTATAGATGGGACAGGCCACAAGTTTGATAAGATAAGAAAGAGAAAGTTAGAATTGGAAGAAATAGGATATGATTGTTTTATGGTATTTGTCCATACAGATTTAGAAGTAGCACAAAAAAGAAATATGGAAAGACCAAGAAAATTAAATCCTGAATTAGTAGAGGAATCTTGGAATGATGTTCAGAAGAATAAGATATATTTTCAAGGTCTTTTTGGAAATGCAAATTTTATGATGGTTGATAATTCAAATACCTTAAGTGAAAAACAAGCAACCAAAAAATTCAATATGTTAGTCAAAAAGGGTATTGGTTCTTTTATCAAAAAACCAGTAAAAAATTATCGTGGAAAAAAGTGGGTAGAAAGGCAACTTATTCTTAAAGGTCTAAAATGATTAAGTTGAAAGATTTACTCTTAGAGAAAAAACTAAGAGTATTTGATTTTGATGATACATTAGTAAAGTCTAACTCGAAAGTGTATGTAAATAATAGGGGAAAAAGAAAAGCTTTGACACCTGGTCAATTTGCTGTATACAATAAAAAGTCAGGAGATGAATTCGACTTTTCTGATTTTGATAAAGTAATTGAACCTAAGATGATAAAGGCTATGTTCAGAGTATTTAAAAATATTTACAAGGCAAGTGGTAGTAGACGATTAACTGTATTGACGGCAAGAGCTGCTTATAAACCTGTTAAAAAATTTTTAAAAGATGTTGGATATGATGATGTTTATGTCGTGGCATTAGGAGATAGTAATCCACAGAAGAAAGCTGATTGGATACAAGGTCAGATAGAAAATGGATATGATGATATTTTGTTTCTTGATGATTCTCCAAAGAATGTAAGAGTAGTCAAAAAACTAAAACAAAAATATCCAAATATTAAAATGGATGCGAGGGTAGTTAAATATGATTAAATTAACAGATTTACTAGAACAAAAATTTAAAGAGTGTCCACCCGCAACTCAAGATGTTGAACTTAACACAAAAAACAGAGATCACACCGTTAAGACTCACAATTATGGACCTCTTAATCCTGATGAACCAGGTGACTTTTGGGAAAAGATTGCTGACCAATGGAACACATCTGTGGAAGCAGCTAGAACATCTCTCTGTGGTAATTGTACAGCATTTGATATATCACCAAGAATGTTAGAGTGTATGCCAGGTGAGGTATCAGACGAGTCGGGTGTTTTAGGATATTGTTGGATGCACCATTTTAAGTGTCACTCTGCTAGGTCTTGTAATACTTGGGCAAAAGGTGGTCCTATAAAAGATGATAAGATTTCTTATATATGGGGTAAGAAAGCATTTGGTGAGAAAGATGACAACTAAATTAAAAGATTTATTAAACGAAATAAGTCCACTTAATACACCACCAAAGTATAGTAATCCAGAAGCTAAAATACATTTAGATACTGATATTAAAAAGATGTCAAAACATTTAGGTAAGGCTTCACAACAATGTATAAAAATAATGATGGATGGTGTAAAGGGTGGTAGATATGATGCCTTGGATATACAAAGAGGAATAGAATTTGGTCCTTGGAATAGGACACATGAAGGGGAAAGACCATTCATGAAGATGTTATGGAGAAAAGTTCGAGATGGTTTTAGGAGATATTCTAAAAATAAAAAGTTGAGAAGATAATGATTAAGTTGAAAGAAATATTTGAGGGTTTGATAGAAGACAACACCTGTATTTTTTGTAAAGAGATTGTTGATGAAGATTTAAGGAAGTGGTTTGGAAAAGGTGGCAGAGGTGGTGTCGGTGGTGGTGGATGGGATAGATACTCATCTACAGGAGAAAGATTAGGTAAATGTGGTGGCGGTAAAGAGGGTGAAGCATATGCTGCTTGTTTATCAAAATCAAAAGCTAGAAAGCTTGGTAAAAAAGGTATTGCTGCTTTTGTAAAAAGAAAAAGAGCTGCCCAGAAAAAAGGTGGTGATCCGAAAAAAGGTGGTGAGAGAACAAAAGGACAAAAGACTATAAAAGTCAAAACAGGAACATAATGTCTTTACCTTGTGGATATAAAAGTAATACTGAGACTGTGGCTCAATATAGAAAGAGGTGTGGTCCTCGTCCTTTGGGTATGATAGGTAAAGTTCACGAAGAACCAAGAAAACCTCGTAAGAAAGGTCAACCAGCAGGTTCAAAGAAACATTCAGATTTGTATACAGATGAGAATCCAAAGGGAACAATACACGGACTAAAGTTTGCTACCGTAAAGGATGCTCAAAAGTCAGTTAGTAAAATAAAGAGTAGTGGTAGAACTCACGCTCATAAAATACAGGCTGCTATCGCTATGGAACAAAGGGCAAAAGCAGCTGGTAAGAAAAGTGCCGCTGGTGTGTATAGAAAATTTATTAACCAAATGAAGAAGAAGACTAAACAAAGAAATGAGGGTTGGTCAGACAAGTATAAGAGAAGTATTGATTGTAATAACCCAAAAGGATTTAGTCAAAAGGCACATTGTGCTGGAAGAAAAAAACGGGAGTCTATAATGAATAAGATACTAACAGTAGAAGAAAGAATAAATCTATTTGTAGAGAAAAATGTTCCTACAAATCCATCTAAATGGGCCTACTACAAAGGACAAGCAAAAAAGAAGTTTGATGTATATCCATCAGCTTATGCTAACGCCTGGGCAGCTAAACAATATAAAGCTGCTGGTGGTGGTTGGAGAAAAGTTAAGGGGTAATTATGATAGAAGAATATCTAGTTGAAAATTATTACGATTATCGTGAATTTATAGATTATATGAAAGAAAACTATGTTGGTAAACCCATCGTAGAGGCTGAATATCAAGGCAAAAAAGTGGACTTAGGTAAAGTCAAAAGAGGTGGGGATAAAAAGTTTTATGTTTATGTAAAAGATCCTACGACAAAAAATATTAAGAAAGTTTCATTTGGAGATACAACAGGTTTATCAATAAAAACTAAAGATCCAGATAAAAGAAGAAATTTTAGAGCAAGGCACAATTGTGACAATCCAGGACCTAAAACAAAAGCTCGTTATTGGAGTTGTCGTATGTGGAGTGGTCCTGATGCTGTAAAAAATATGTTGAAAAAATGATTAAATTAAAAGATTTACTTTTAGAAAAAATTGTCTTAGATGTTAATGTTGGAGATGTTATATTAGGTGGTAGGTTTAAGAACAAAAAAGTTGTTGTCAAATCCATAGGAAAAGATGAACATGGAATGCCAACAATAAATGGTAGAAAAGTTGTGAATTTTAGAATAGCACCTAAGAACGAAATAAAAGAAAGAGTAGATTTTTATGATACGGCAAAACAGATAGTTAAGAAAGCCGGACTCAAATCAAAGGTTGTATTTGCTAAAAGAAAAGGTGTCAAAGCTGATTATAATGTAGATACAGACACTATTTACATAAGTCCAACTTCAAACTTTAAAGATTTCTTAGTTACAGTTTTTCACGAAATCGACCATGCTAAAGATGCTCAAAAAATGGGTAAACAAAAGTATAAAGATCGTTATGAGACAGAAATGAATAAAGCCGTTGACAGAGGTGGTGATGCTCACGATGATAATTACTTTGAAAAAAAAGCTGAAAAGTTTGGTCGTAAAATGGCGAAAGATTATCTAAGGATAAATAGGAAAAATATTTATAAGTGAAAAAATTAGGTTTGGATGCCTCAACAACTACAGTAGGATATGCTTTTGTTGATGGTAAAGAAGTTATAGACTTAGGGTTTATCCCTATTCAAAAAGAAAAGTCTATCAGAGATAAAGTTCAATTAACAATGGATACCATAACGGACTTAGACCCGTTTGACCAAGTTGAACAAATCTACATAGAAGATAGTCTTTCTGGTTTTAGTCGTGGTAGAACATCACAACAGACAATCATTAAACTTGCAAAGTTCAATGCGGTATTGGTATATTGTTTAGAGTTTGCTTACGGAGAGATAGTAGAAGGTATCAATCCAATGACAGCAAGAAAACATCTCTTTGGTAAGGCTCGTAAACAAGGAGTTACTGCAAAAGATTTTGTAAAAAAAGAAATAAATTGCTTGTATAATTTAGAAGAATATGTTAAATTAACTAAGACAGGATTATGGGATAAACGCAATATGGATGCTTACGATGCTCTAGTGTGTGCCTTATATGAATAAATTAGTTTACTTATTAGAACGAACATTAAATAGTAGAAGTAAGAAATTAACAAAACAAGATGAGTATATGTTTTACTCACCTTTCGTTAGTCATTACAAACCTAAATTACAAATCAACATTGTATCACAGAAGTGGCATTGTTGGGTTAGTAATCAAGGTGGTCATTCTATCTACTCACTATTTAAGAAGATAAATGCTGATAGTCGGTATTTTACTGAACTTAAAGATTTGGTGTTTACACCATCCAAGTCAGAGGACAAAACCGAATCTAAAATCATTGTATCTTTACCAAGAGAGTTTTTACCACTTTGGGTAATGAACAAATCTTTGTATAGAAATCAAGCAAAATCGTTTCTACATAAAAGAGGTATCACCGATGTTGATATAAAAAAATACAAGATAGGTTTTTGTGATTCTGGTTCATACGAAGGTAGAATAATAATACCAAGTTATGATGATAAGGGATTACTTAATTACTTTGTTGGTCGTTCTTTCGTTGGTGAAAAAATGAAATATAAAAACCCAAATGTATCGAGAGACATCGTTCCATTTGATTGGTATATCGCTTGGTCAAAACCAATCGTGTTATGTGAGGGTGTGTTTGATGCTATGTCAATTAGGTCAAATGCCATACCAATGTTAAGTAAGAAACCATCAAAGAGTTTATTACAGAAAATATTTGAGAAGAATGTCAAGACCATTTATATTGCTCTTGACGATGACGCTAAAAAAGACGCTTACAATATGTCCGAGTTTTTCAGAGACTTTGGAGTAGATTGTAAAGTAGTTAAATTACCAACAGATAAAGACCCGAATGATTTGGGTTGGGAAAAAATCACATCATTGATACATACAACCGAGTCAGCTAGTTTTAGCGATTCGATACAGGCAAAATTATATGGATAAAAAAATTAAAAAGATTGCTCATTTAGCAGATATTCACATTAGAAAACTACATCGTTTTGTAGAATATAGAGATGTGTTTAGTAGACTATATAAAAAATTAGAAGAATTAAAACCTGATTTAATTTACATAGGTGGTGATGTTGTACATGGAAAACTTGATACATCTCCAGAAGAAATTAGATTATTAGCAGACTTCTTCCTAAACCTAAGTGATATTTCTAAAACCGTAATCATACCTGGTAACCATGATTGTAATTTAAATAATAAATCAAGAGAAGATGTGTTATCACCAGTTGTTGATTTAGTTCAACAAATAAATCCTAATCTAATTTATTGGAAAGAAAGTGGTGTATATGAATTGGGTGGATGTCATTTTGGATTACTTTCTGTATTTGACATCACAAAGGATAACAAACCAAATTTAAAAAATTTACCAAGAGCTAAAGATATTAAAGGTAAGAATAAGATAGCACTTTATCACGGTTCGGTTGGGACATTTGAAGTAGATACTGGTTTAAAGATGAGTGATGACTTTGTGGGTGTTCAAGACTTTGATGGATATGATATGGTTTTGTTGGGAGATATACACAAGAGACAATTTTTAAATAAAGAAGAAACTATTGCGTATTGTGGTTCTTTGATACAACAAAACTTTGCTGAATCACCAGAACATGGATTCTTACTTTGGGATGTTGATACAAGAAAGTCAGAGTTTGTTCAGATAGAGAATGATTATGGATATAAAACAATTCGTGTAGAAGATAGTGAAATAAAAAGTAAGATGAACTTTGTTCCTCGTTTTGGAAATCTAAAAGTAAAACATCGTAATACTCCTGTCGAACAACTTCGTTTGGTGGAGTTAGATTTAAGAAAAAAATACACAGAGATAAAGTCCATAGCATTTGAAAAAATGGATTCAATTGAAAGTAAATTAAATGATGCTAAAACAAAAATATCTATTGAAGACATACAAGACTTAAAAGTTCAAAATGAATTAATAGAGAAAGTGGCTCGTCTCGAAAATCCAGCAATAGATGATAAAACTTTACAAAGATTATTTGATATTAATGAATTTACTAATTCTTCGATTGGCATGAAAGATGATTTACCGAGAAATGTAGATTGGAAACTCAAGTATATTGAGTTCGATAATATGTTTAGTTATGGTAAAAAAAACAAGATTGATTTTACAAAATTAAATGGAGTTGTAGGTGTTGTTGCACCTAATCATAGTGGTAAGTCAGCACTTATCGATATTATTGCTTACACTATATTTGATACTTGTAGTAGAACATTTAAAGCTATAGAAGTTTTAAATAACAAATCAAAAAACTTTGAGGTCAAATTATCTTTAGAAGTAAATGGTGTAGATTATATCATACATAGAACTGGTATGTTAAAGGAAAGACGAGTAAGAAAAACAGGTGAAATTAGGAGATTATGTCCTGTTGCTGTAAAATTTTATGTTGTTGAGAATGATGAGTTAATTGACCTTAGTGGTGCTGCTAGGAGTAATTCACAATATGGAACTGGTACAAACGAAGAGATAAGAAAAATCTTAGGGACATTTGATGATTTTATTCTTACATCTCTTTCTTTACAAAACAATGGACAAAACTTTGTAGAGAAAAAACAAAGTGAAAGAAAACAAATACTATCTCAATTTATGGGAATAGACCTCTTTGATAAATTATATGATATTGCTCGTGAGGATGTAGCAGATGAAAAGGCTTATCTAAGAAGGATAAAAGAAAAGAATGTTTTTGAGTCTATGGGGAGAATAGAACAAAAATTAAAAGACTTAAAAGAAAATAAAACTGAAGTGATAGAAAAGATAAAACCTGTAGAAAATGATATAAATAATTTTAAGTCACAAGTAGAGGAACTAAAATCAAAACTAAAAGATGTTGATGATATTAAAGAAATTGATTTCGATGGATTGATAGTTGAAAAAGAAAGTGAGTTGGAAACACAAAAAGAAGCATTGAAACTTGAAGAACAATATAAAGATAATATTCGACCTCTTTATAATACAATCTATAGCAAACTAAAACAATATGATGAAGAAACCTTAGACCATAATTACAAGATGTTTCAAAGGTGTAAAGAAGACTTAAGTAAAATTCAGTCCAATGCTACTGTAAAAGAAAATCAAATAAAACATTTAGAAGCATCTTTAGAAGAAGTTAAACAACATGAGTTTGATAAAAATTGTGAATATTGTTTAAAGAATGGTCAATGGCATATAGAAAAAACAAAATCATTAACAAGTGAAATAAAAGATTGTAAATTAGAGTTAGATAAAATACTCACAGAAAAATCTCATCGTGAAAAAGACATTGAAAGTTTTGGTAATGTAGAAGATGACAAATCTAAGTATGAAGAATTGATGGAAGACTTAAAAAGAGTCGAAGGTGATGCTTACAAAACTCATGCGAAGATAAAAGAATTAGAACTCTCGGTAGACCAAACACAATCAGTTTTAGAAAAAATTTTAGAGGATAAACAATTATTTTTAGATAATGGTTCAGCGATTGCCTACAATCGTAATATAATGGGAAAAGTGGACAAGTATCAAACTCAAGTTAAAATTGGTAGTGATATATTAGAGGAACTTAATAAACAATTAAATAAGATAGAATCAACTATTTTAATTGAAGAAACAAATCAAAAGAATCTTGGTGAAGAAATTAAAGACCTTGTAGAAGCAGAACAAAAAGTATCCGACTATGAAGTGTATCTTCGTTTGGTAAGTCGTGATGGTATACCTCAGTTAATTATAAATGATGCTCTTCCTATAATTGAAAACGAAGTAAATGCTGTATTAGACCATATGATGGCTGGTTTTCAGTTAGGTATTACAAATGAAGATAAAAATATAAATCTATATATACGATATGACGACCAAGAATGGCCGTTAAATCTCTCATCCGGTATGGAAAAGTTCGTTTCCTCACTCGCACTTCGAGTCGGTCTAATCAATGTTTCTAATCTTCCAAGTCCTAACTTTCTCGTTATAGACGAAGGATTCGGAACACTTGATACGGATAATCTCTCAAACATGAAAGGTGCTTTCGAGTATCTAAAAACAAGGTTTGATTCGGTCTTTATCATATCTCATTTGGATACAATTAAAGACTTCATGGATTACCTACTGCCTGTTAATGTAAGTGACGATGGCTTTTCTAAAGTAATTTATAACTAATTACTTCTTATAACATTTCGTGGTTTACTAAGACCACGCTTCAGGCTAAGTATATGTTGATTTAAAACAGCACTCATAGTAGTGCTTTCATCTCTAACATACAGTCTAAACCACTCCATAAGCGTTTCATCTATTGTAAAAGAATATTTTTTCTTCATATGGATAATATCCCTATTTTGTACATATAAATATTGTTCATAACTTTTTTACTCAATATTTATTAATGATTTTAGGATTTATATATGGCAGAACTTTTTAGTCAGGTACTTGGTTTACAAGAAAAAGATGTTTTTCTTGAAACTCCTTTAAACGATAGCAGATACTTTAGTGTAACAGGCTTACCATCTATATTGAGTTATGGTAAACATCCTTTTTCTATAACTTTCAATGATCCAACCCAAGGACCACTTTTAAAAAATTTATCTAATATTATTTTTGAGTTTGTTGATAGTCGAGGCTCGGTAATTTTTACAAACTTAATGGATATAGAAGAATTAAGTGGAGCTGGTAACGGTTTTGTTTGGATTAAAAAAGATTTAAAAAGAACTGCTGGTGAAGTTGCGGATGGACCTGCCTATTTTTATGTAATGGGTGAACTGAATGGTCCTGAAATACCTGATGATTGGAAAGGTATTTACAATGTAAGAAGTACATTTGAATACGACATAAGAAAAGATTTTCCAAATACATCTCCAATAATTTTAACTAATGCTACTGATATTCAAACTAATTTTACAATAAGTGAAAGTGTAGAATTTGATAGTAATGATTCTGTATTTAAAAGAAGTTTCATAAATGTAAGTCTGACAAATTTAGAAACAAACGGTGGCGTTGTTGATTCTGTTGAATTATCTTACAATGAAGTATCAGCATCAACAGATGATTTTGATATTATAACAACATATCCTTTAACAAGTGGTTCATTTGAAACAGATAGTCAAACCTTAACTTCTGGCTTGAATCCAATTACTAACACTACAAAGATACCACTACCAAAGAAATTTAGAAGAAACACACCTGTAAATTTTAGATTAAGATTTTTAAGTCCAGCAAAACAATTAGCACAATACTTAGACGAAAATAGACAAGGTGAAATTGTTGAGGTTACCTCATCAGCAATAACTTTTGAAGGTGCACCATTTTTTCTAGAAAGAAAAGACAACTTATTAAAAGGTAGAATGAACATTGGTAATAGAAGTAATTCTGGTTTTAAAATGTCAGGTGAAAATAGTGCTATGTTTGCCACAGTTGATTATCTTGGGTTCAAAACAGGTAGTGGATTTGGTAATAATCCTGGAACAGGTCAAGGTTCTGGTTTTATGTTATATAGTGGTTCTGTTTTAGTGGGAGAAGATGCTGAAGGGAATGCTGTTGAAACTGGTGACTCGTATAGTGGAGTGGGTTTAGAGTTAGTCGGTCATAGCGAAAGTTTTCTTAGATTTAGAACAGATCCCGCATTACTTGAGGTTAAAACCGATACTTTCTTTTTTGGTAGCGATACACAATTTATAAGTGGTTCAAGTGGTAATATAGAAATAAGTTCATCTAATTTTCATTTAGATAATCAAGGTAATGTTGATATGGCTGGAACTGTTAGTGCTACCTCTGGTGAGATAGGTGGTTTTACAATATCAGCTAATGCTTTATCTTCCGATAATTTTTTTATAAGTGGTGGAGCTTCTGGTAATGATGGGACAGACGATACCAACTTATTTATTTCCTCAAGTGGATTTGCTGTTACTGCTGAAGGTGATGTTACTGCATCTGCTCTTTCTTTAACTGGTGGAGATGTCGGTGGTTTGATTGTTGAGGATGAAGAATTAAAGGTTGGTTCGGATTTGTTATTAAAAGCAACTGGTCAAATTACAGGTTCTAAAGTTTTATTTTCTGGTGGTAAAATAGGAGCTTTTGAGGTAAAACAAGCATCAAATCCATTTACTGCTGGAACTGAGGATGTTTTTACTGCTCAAACAGGTACATTTGCCTCGGCATCTTTATTTGCTACAGCCGCACCTTTATTTGAATTTAGAGCTGGGTTAGTCACTACAGGATTCAGTAGTATTATGATGCAAGCTAGACAGTCTAAAGCACAAAATAGAATGATTTTCACTAAAGATCAAGATACTTTTTTGTCTACCGTTGATGGTTTTTTCAATGAAACTGAAACCCAAAGTGTTTTTAACACAGTATATAAGAGAGATAAAAGCTTTGAATCGGGATTAATATTTACAGAATACTCTAATAATAGATTTGATTTAAAAGCACCAGTCTTAGTTGCTGGTGATCCTGAGACTGCGAATATTTTACACACCAACACTACTTATGAAGGTCAGCGAGTAGTAATTGTTGCTGGAATACACTCACAAACTGGAAGTGCTGGTTCACAAGAAAGAGGTAATCCAAGTGGACTATTTGATGTGGTTGAAGGTGCTGCCATAAAACATCAACATTTTGACACAGGATCAGCTCGCTATTTCACAAATATAGACATAGGAGATATTGGTTCAAATAGAACAGGTGGTTATTGGTTAACAGGATCTAAAGCTCTTGGTGGAAACGGTACATTATCTAACATTCATAATATATCAGCGGGAACTGACAAATTTGAAAGTATAGGTTATACGACTGGTGCTAATGTGACTAAGGGGATATTACTAACATCTGGTTCAAAATTAGTTTTGGAGGATACTGGACTACCTGGCGACCAAACTTTTGCTGTATTTCCAGTAGGTAGTAATTCGATACCAGCGATACAATTTAATACAACTGCCTCTGGTTTTTACGCTGATGACGATGGTGGTAGAATTGGCACTAATATAAATGTTAAAGTAGATAATGGTGATGGTGCGTTTGTAGTTAAAGGAAACATTAGTAGCTCAGGTTTTTTAGATATAACGAATACAACAGATGCGAGTGACGCAACTGGTGATACTGGTGCGTTAAGGGTTGAAGGTGGAGCAAGTATAGCCAAAAAATTATATGTAGGAACTGATTTATCTGTAGGAGGGGCTACTAGTTTTTCTAATGGCATAACTGTTATCGGTGATGTAATTGCTGAAAATTACATTGTATCATCTTCTGTTACCTATATGACTCAATCATTTAGTAGTGGTTCAACGATATTTGGTGATGATAGTGGAGACACACACAAGTTTACAGGTTCTTTACAAGTTAGTGGTGGACTAATAGTACAAAAAGGAGATTTACAATCTCTTGGAAACATAAGTGGTTCAATAACCTCAACAGGCTCTTTCGGTTCATTGGTTGTTAGTGATAAAGTTCAAGGTGATTTAGAACTTGGTGGTAATATAACGATAGGTGGGAATGGAAGAATATTTACAGAGGATGGAATTCAATTCAGAACTGGTAATGGTGAAATATTTTTCTATAGAAATAATCACAATGTTTTTCATATTAACGCTGGTGCTAATATCTCTATCTATGATTCGGGTGATGCTTCAACCAATTATGATTTATATCTTGGTAATCCAGCAAAAGACAAAAAACTTTTCGTACAAGGTAACGATAACGGAACTAGAATAACATTTCAAACTTTTGATGCTGCTACAGGAAGGATTGGCATAGGAACTACAAGTCCAACTGAAGTTGTCCACATAACTGGTTCGGATGCAAAACTTTTTGTTGAGGGTGATATAAGTGGTTCAGCAATATCAACTGGTTCATTTGGTAATGTAACAGTAGGGACTGCTGGTGGTGGTAGTGCTAAACTTCAATCAACAGCAAATGATCATGAAGAAATTAATGTACTATTCGATGCTACCAACAATGCAAATAACCGAATAAGGTTGAATAGTTCTAACCTTGCTCGTTATAATGATATAGAATTTTACTCAGTAGGTACATTCAACCATGCTTTGGGGATAGTTGATTCAGATGCAGGCCCTGCTGGAGTAATGTTCTTGGGTGGTGATGTAGATGGATCTGATGGAGCTATTTATATTTCCGGTAGTGCAGCTGTTGGTAGAAATGTCGGCATCGGAACAACAACTCCAGGTAAAGCTTTAGAAGTTGTTGGTGAAATAAGTGCAAGTGGAAATATAGAAGGAGATGCAATTAGGTCTAATGGTGTAAAGGTAGCAAGACATAGAACAGATTTAGGTATAACCAGAATAGGAGCAAGAGATTATCCTATTATGATTACAGGTTCATATCTCAGACTTGGAGATGATTCTGGATTCCATGTAACCGCAAGTGGAAACTTAAAAGTAGATGGTGATATAACTGGTGCAAATTTATTTATAACATCAAGTGGTGAAAGTGTTGTTCAAATTGGTAATGATGGTACTACCTTAAATAAATTTGAACTTCATCGTAATGGTGAAAGAAAATGGGTTTTTTATAATGATGGTAGAACCAATGGGCGTGCTGGACAAGATTCATTAGTTTTTAAACATGGCGTTGATTCTGATGGAGATGACCATATTAATTTCTATATGAAACCAGACGACCAAACTGTTTATTTTGATGGTGATGTAAGTGGTTCATCAACATCAACTGGTTCGTTTGGTTCTGTTGGGGTTGGTGGAAATCCATCTCTTGGTAAATTACAAGTTAATACGGCGGCTGCTAAAAGAGGGATTGTGGTGAATGCTACCGATAGTAATGCTTCTTATATGCAATTTACAAATTCTTCAACTGGTACTACTACTGGAGATGGATTACAAATAGGATTACAATCAGATGAGTCAGCTTTTATAGCTCTTCAAGAAAATAGTCATTTAGCAATTAATACAAATTCTACAGAAAGAATTAGAATTACAGACACCGGTAAAGTCGGCATCGGAACAACAAGTCCTGGTGTTGCTTTAGAAGTTGTCGGAAGTATAAGTGGTTCAGCAACCTCAACTGGTTCGTTTGGTAAATTACATTTAGACGATAGAATTACACACACATCAGACGATTTAAAGTTAAGAGGAAATTTGACCTTAGATGGTATTAATTCCCCACACATTCATATAGATGGTCCAGTAGATGCTGAACTATATTTGGATAAAGGAGCAGCTAATAGACAAAATAGTATTCATTTTAAAACTGCTGGTACAACTAAATGGATAATAGGAACACCAGATAGTGATAATCTTGGCGATGGGGATGAATTCTACATTGGTGAGTCTAGTGATACACCAACTATTCTTATTAATCCTGATACCTCTGCTAATATATTAAATTTCACTGGTAATCAAATAAGTGGTTCTGGAGCCTCATCTGCTTCTTTCGGTCATTTAAAGTCACATGAAGTAGAATTACGATCATCAGAAAACGCTAATTATAAAGGTAGAGTATATGTTTCAAGAGATGTTGGATATACAACAATTGAAGCACTTGGTGATAGAAGTATTGACCTTATATCACAAAGACAAATCAGATTCTTTACTTCGGCTGACGGTAGCAATTATGATCAAGCTCTGAATTTAGCCTCGGCTGATGGTGATGCTACTTTCTTTGCAAATGTAAGTAGTTCAGCAACTTCAACTGCTTCTTTTGGTGCTGGTTACATTGATAATAAGTTGGGTATCGGCACAACTGCTCCAGGTTATCAATTACATACGACTGGAACAGTTAGGCATGAAGATTCTGGACTTGTCCTAAACTTATACGATTCCCAAACATATTCAGCTGGTTCAAGTGGAGCAAGGATCAGGTTGCAAGGTAAAGATTCAGCGGGAACTGAAAAGAACTTAGTTGATTTAATAGGAACATCAAGAGGTGCAAATCAAGGTGAGTTTGCTGTAAAAGTAAGAAACTCAAGTGGTGATTTGACTCAATATTTAACCATTGATGATGCTGGTAATGTTGGCATAGGAACGAATACAGCAGAATCTCAAGTTGAAATACAAGGATCATCCAATGCGGCTTATGCTGAAGGAACTGCTGGTTTAACAAACGGTGCAACTTTATTTATTCAAAATACTGACAATACAGCAAATGCTTATTCACAAATAATTTTAGGAACAAGAGTTTCCTCAGTTCCATTAACAAGAATTGTATCTATGAATGTAGGTGCTAATGATGCAGATTTAGCATTTGTTCTTAATGGCTCAGAAGCGATGAGAATAGATGGAAGCACCGGTAATGTCGGCATCGGTACAAATAAGCCTAGTGCTAAGTTAACTGTTGATGGTGATATAAGTGGTTCAGTAAATTCAACTGGTTCTTTTGGTGCTTTAATAGTTGATTCTGGTACAGGTGGAAATAGTGGAAGAAATTTAACTGTTCTTGATGGAACTGGTACAGATGGAACAAATTACGCTAATGTAGGTATTGGAACTTCTAATGTTTATAGTGCAGACCATATGACTTATCTCACTATAGGAGATTTAAGTGCTGGTGGAGCTGGTATATTCATACAAGAAAATACTGATGCGTGGAACATCTTTGTAAATGGAGGTCTAAGTTTTAATTCGGGTAGTGATACAGTTATGAAGTTACATACCGATGGTGATGGTGTCCATGAGGTAGGTCAAATAGAATTTCCAATGGCAAACACTTTAATTAGTGGTTCATCAACCTCAACTGGTTCGTTTGGATTATTACAAACCACAGAAAGAATACAAACTCCAAGCGATTCTCTGAAACTCAAAGGAAATCTAACTTTAGATGGAACAAGTATTCCAGTACTTCATTTAGACGGAATGGTTGATGCTGTTCTTAGAATAGATAAAGCAGCTTCTTATAGGGCAGCTCATATGAGATTTGATACTGGTGGAAGTGCTGATTGGTTTATTGGAACACCAGATAGTGATACATACGGAGATGGTGATGAATATTACATTGGTACAACACAAGACACACCAATAGTAGCTATAGATCCTAATGCGTCTACTGGCTTATTAAATTTAGCATCAAACAAAATAAGTGGTTCATCAGTATCAACTGGTTCGTTTGGTGCTGGTTACATTGATAATAAGTTGGGTATCGGCACAACTGCTCCAGTAGGTAAATTACTTATTAAAGATGATGCAGATGCCGCTGACGATGCAGGAATGGATAAATTTGCTATTAATATTCTTAATCAAGCAGATGATAATAATGAAGAGGTTGGTATTGGTTTTAGAATATCTTCAACAGCTCCAAGTCCAAGCATTAGTCCCGGTGGGGCAATAACATTTGAAAGGACAGATTCTGCATCACAAGGTTCGTTACACTTTAAAACCAAGGGTAGTACAAGTGCTAAGGATTTAGATACTAGAATGACTATTGATTCTGCCGGTAAGGTTGGAATAGGTGGAACACCCTCATACGCTCTTGATGTTCACGCTAATTTAGAAGGAAATGTGGCAAGGTTTTATAATGATGGAAATGATGGCAATAGAGATGTTTTAATATTACAAGGTGGAGCTGATGCTGGTGGTTTTAATACAAGATTTATTACTTTTTTAGATGGTGATGGTGGTGGAGTTGGATACATACAAGGTGCGAACGATGATGGTAATGATGGAATAGCGATTAATGTAAATGCTGATGGGAAAGATTTAGTAGTAGCTGGTACAGGTCGTGTTGGTATAGGCGTAAGAGAACCTGAAGCTCCTTTGCACTTAACTGGTTCTAGTGCTGCTGCAACTGACTTTTTAATAGATAGTGGTATAACAGCTGGTCAACAGAGTGGTTCTATCAAAATTCAATATTGGAATGATAACGATTATAGTCTAAACTTTGGTTGGGAGCCAATGATAATTGGTCGTTCAGGTAATGGTAGGGGTCGTAACTTTACAATTGCTATGAGAAATGGTGGAACACCAGACACAAATGATAGTTCAATTCATTTTGAAACAGGTGGTAGAAATGGAGCCCCAGGTTCAGTCAGAATGGTTATCCACGATGGTGGAAATATTGGTATAGGAGGAGTAACAGATCCTGATTCTGAATTAGAGATCTTTCACGCTACAGATCCTCAAATAAAATTTAGTATTAATACTCACGGTGATGCTGCTTTACTATTAGCTGATGCTGATGGATTAAAGATATATGGTCAAGGTGCAAGCAATCAAATAAGATTTCATTGTGATACTACCGAAGTAATGAGGATTGCAACTAATAGTTTACTTATTGGAAAAACCACAGATGCTACCGCACTAGCTAATGATACATCTATACAAGCTCACAATGGACAAACTGATAGCGGACAAGCTCCCGCAGTATTTACCAAGGCTAATGCAGGACACGCTCTGATTGGTCAAGGTCAAAGTGCAGGCGTGGAAGATTGTGTTCATTTCTCAAATTCAAGCACTGCTTGGGGTGGAGCTACAAAAGGGATTGTAAAAATAACAGATGCAAATGCAGGGGCAACAACAAGTAATTTTTTCTATTGCGAAGATTCTGGTGGAACAGAGGCAAGGCTAGATACAAATGGACTTTATTATGGGCAAGGAACTGCTGTTTCATCAATTGACTATGCTGAATTTTTTGAATCTAAAGACGGACAAGCAATACCATTTGGAACAACAGTTAAATTAGATGGTGATAAGATAGTTCCCTGCTCTGATGGAGATACACCAATTGGAGTAATAAGACCAAATGAAGGATCTAGTGTTCTTGGTGGGAATTCTTTAGAGTGGCATAAAAAATATAAAAGAACAGATTATGACGCTTATGAAACTGAAGACTATGAAGTGATTGAGTGGGAAGTTACTGAAGTAGTTAAAGAAGCATATACAGATGAAAATGGAGATAAGCACGAAGCGGTAACAGAAAGTCGTTTTGAACAATGCGAAAAAGGCAAAGAACCCGAAGGTGTTGAGATTCCAAGTGATGCTCTCGTTGTTAAAAAAACTAGAAGAATTGTTAATGCCGATTATGATAGCAGTAAAACCTATGTTGAAAGAAAAGATAGAGATGAATGGAATCTAGTTGGTTTACTTGGGCAAGTGCCGATTACAAAAGGTCAGCCTGTTGCATCTAATTGGATTAAGATGAGAGATGTTTCTGAAAATGTTGAAATGTATTTAATTAAATAGATATGAACGAACAAGATCGCATAAAAGAGCTTAAATCAAAACTTGCTTTACTACAAAGAGAATTATCTGCGAGGGTAGAAGCTTTAGAAACCCAAATGGCACAAGTAAGTGGAAGTTCTTAAGATTAAAAGAAATAGTTTTATATTTATATATGAATAATTAGGATAATTGTATGCCGATTACTTGGAGTGAAGCAGATGTATCACCAGCTACATTAGCAGAAGTACCAGAAACTGCTAGTTTTTCTTGGCAAGAGTTTAGTGTTGCTTATGAACTTTATTTGTTAAATGGAAAAGCTAGTAAGTATAAAAAAGATGAAATTTTTAATGATTATTTTAAAGACAAAACAAAGAAAAAGAAAGCAATAGATTTGATAATGAAGGTAAAATCACAAAAAATAAAACAAAGAGTAGTAATACCAATGGATGCTAAAATTTCGTTGTCTGATATTGATATGGTAATCCAAGAAGTTTTATTTAAACCACAGGTGAAAATTTATGTCGATTAAATTATATACAGATAAAACAGAGATATTTGAATGTAATGTTTCTTTGGAAGGAGCATCAATCAAAGATTCTAAATTAAGAGCAATTTTGAAGTTTGATGATAAAAACTTAATGGTAGAGGGTAAAATTAAATCAAATGGAAAAGGACAAATTTTATTACCAAAACTAAAAAACATTTCAAAGGATGGTGAAGTAGGTAAGATGGAATTAGAAGTGATTGCTGAAGATGCTTACTTTCAACCTTATGAGGAAACTTTTAAAGTTGTTAGTAGTAAAAAAGCCAAAGTAGAGGTATTAAGTAAAACAACCTCACAACCAAAGATTGTAGTCGAAAAGGTGATGCCTGAAACTCCTTTGATAGAAATGTTTAAAGAAAATAAAATTACTCGAAAGATGTTAATAAAAAACAAGTCTCGTTTTTCAAAAGTTTTACATAATTATTATAAGGAAGCAAACATCCGAGAAGGTTTTAATGAATTTTTATCAAAGGTTATTAAGAGGTTGGATTAATGCCAGATAAACCAGCTTTTGATTTAACTAACTCAAACATTTCTGATACCTTTACAGGTTTAATTCAAGTTCGTGATACTGATAACACTATATACGATGGTGTAGGTGATAGACTGAATGATTTTAGAGTATCTGGTAGTTTTACGACATCTGACACAGTTACATCAACTAATATAAATTCTCAATTTTTGACTATTGAAAAAAACAGAGCAATAAGCACAAGTCAAACTTTTTCTGGTGATGATGTTTCCTTGATGTTGGGTGACAACTTAACTGTGAATGATGGTGTGAGTTTGACCATAGAAGATGACGCACAATTTATAATTGTGCCGTCTACATTTTTTATACAATGAAAGGGATAAATTAAGTGTCACAATTAAATGTAAATACAATATCACCACAGTCTGGCAGTAATATTAAAATCACAGGCACGATAAGTGGCTCTAATATGAATCTAAGCGGTGATGTTACTGCACAAAGATTTGTAGTATCGTCTTCTATAACAAAACTTGTCACCATAACTAATAGTGGTTCAACTGCTTTTGGTGATTCTTTAGACGACACTCATATTTATACAGGAAGTCTTCAATTGACTGGTAGTTTAACCGCGTCAAAGTTTAGTGGCGATGGAAGTGGTATCACTAATGTGGCTTATAGTAATGTGGTTAGTAGACCAACTTTAATTAGTGGAAGTGCTCAAATTGCTACAGAAATAAGTGGTGCTTTTACTTCTACAAGTAGTAGTTTAGCAAGTCGAATAACAAATTTTAGCACTGGTAATGTTTCGTTAATAAGTGGTTCAGCTACTTCGACTGGTTCTTTTGGAAAACTTTTTGGGGATGGTAGTAGTTTGACTAATATATCAAGTTACACCGTAGCAAATAGTGCCAATAATAGAGTATTAACTGCCGTAGATTCAGAAAATGGTAATGCTGAGGCTAATTTAACTTTTGATGGAACTATATTAAGTGGTTCATTAGCTTCTAGTGCTTCATTTGGTAGAGTTGAAGCAACAACTATAGGTGGAAATAGTCCGTTAACAATTGAATCTGATAATTTTAATGTAAGGGCTGACGGAACGATTAGTGGTTCAGCAAACTCAACAGCATCATTTGGTAAAGCTAAATTTGACAGAACAGTTGCAATTGGTGACCAAGCTCTCAATGCTATAGGTAACTACACATTATGGGTAGAAGACCATGACAATGGAAATGGGATTTATGCGACTGATCAATCGTTTTTTGATAATATGAAAATTTATAATGATTTCTTTTTAAATCAAGAAAGCGCTTATGCCACCATA
>LULU01000043.1_pt1 | contig 23172 bp, 22 predicted proteins | sample 729521 | NCBI WGS metagenome assembly LULU01 (sample SAMN03860281, study PRJNA289734) | marine metagenome | biome: seawater column; feature: ocean; material: water; isolation source: Red Sea water column Station 108 - depth 50m | place: Saudi Arabia: Red Sea | collected 2011-10-15 | depth 50 m | reverse complement strand
AACCAATATAATTGTCAAAATTAGTTTTAATTTTAACCCAGTTTTTTTGATTTTTTAATACCTTAAATTTTTCACCATACAAGATTTGCGATAAAGTTTCAGAGTTATTAGAAGGTTTTGCATTTATATTTCCAAGTGAAAAATTATAAAAAAAATTATTTTTCATTAATCTTTAATTTATTTCTTATTATCCATAATATAATTAAAGATGGTATTACCATTATAGCAGTTAAGATAAAAAATACCCCCCAGTCTCCATTAAGCCAATCAACTAGAGCGCCCGATGATGAGGCTAATGTAGTTCTTCCGGCAGTACCTATTGAGGCTAATAGAGCATATTGAGTTGCTGTATAAGTTCTATCAACTAGCAATGATATGAATGCAACAAACGCAACAGTGGCAAAAGCTGCTGCTATGTCGTCAAAGATTACAGCAATTGCAAATAGTATTTCAGATTTACCACTCCACGCTAAAAGACTGAACAAGAGATTTGTGCTCGCCATTAAAATTCCTGCTAAAAACATTGCTTTTAAAACACCAGATCTTATTACAAATAGTCCACCTAGCAGAGTGAAGATGACAGTTGTTATCCATCCTAAAGTTTTTGAGTAAATAGCAATATCTGATTTACTAAAACCAATTTCTTTATAAAAGATAATAGACATACGCCCTAAAAAAGCCTCTCCAACTTTGAATAAAAAAACAAACCCTAGGATCCCCAAAGCTATTTGAAAGCCATTTTTTTTAAAAAAACTTATTATAGGTCCACTGATTGTTCCACTGATCCAAGTTATAGTTTTAGTAAGAAAATTTGAATTTTGGAATTTACCAGCAATTAATTGATCATTTTCTTTCTGATTAATTTGTCTTTCAGTCGAGTCAGTTTCATTGACAAACATTAATCCAATATTCATTAAAATTATTAAAATTCCTAAGATTAAAAAAGTTAGTTGCCAATAATTTTGAAAACCTAAATTTTCTAAAAAATCTGCGGAAAACAATGACAAAACTCCGCCTAATTTATATCCGCTCCACCACCCAACGACAGCCATTGCTGCGCCCGCAGCCATTGATTTACCCTCGTTTTCGCTAATTTGCTCAATCCTTAAAGCATCCACAGTAATATCTTGTGTTGCTGAAGCAATTGCAATTAGTAAACCTACTGATATTACAAGGGCTAAATTTTCTGAAGGATCAATTACACTCCACAAAAATAAGGAGATTAAGATTAATATCTGCATTAGGACAATCCATCCTCTTCGATGTCCAATTTTTTTTGTTAGGTATGGTATTTGAATACGATCGATTAAAGGAGCCCATAAATAATTAAATGCATAAACTGCAAATATAAGACCAGCCCAACCGACTGTAGATCTGCTTAATCCATCTTCCTTTAACCATAAACTTAAACTACTACCTATCAATACCCAAGGAAAACCAGAGATAGCACCAAGCAATAATATTTTTAACATTCTTTTATCGAAATAAACTGAAAATGTTTCTGAAAGGGATTGTTTTTTAATTTCTATCATTTTTTAATTCCTCCAGAATGAAGGTAAAAATAACACTAATATAGCAAATAACTCCAGTCTTCCCAAGATCATACCGATTGTTAAAATCCATTTGGAAAAATCTGGTAATGAGGAAAAATTACCATTAGGTCCAATTATTGATCCTAAACCTGGACCAACATTTGAAATAGAGGTCGCAGCACCTGAAATTGCGGTTATAAAATCAAGTCCATTTAAAGATAATAACGCAGACAATAAAAAAAATATTATTAAGTACATGTAAATAAAAGAGATGATTGACGCTATGAATTTATCATCAATTGGATTTTTATCGTATTTCAACACAAAAACACCTTTAGGGTAAATAATTTTTTTTAGTTGATTAATTACAAATGAATAAAGAATTTGAAAACGAAATATTTTTATGCCACATGTTGTTGAACCAGCACAGCCACCTATGAACATCAAAGCTAAAAATAATACTAGAGGAAAGCTACCCCAATTGTCAAATTGAGCATTGACATAACCGGTTCCGGTTAGAATAGAAATAACGTTAAAGAAAATTGATCTTAAATCAAATGAACTTGAATTGTTTAAAGTAAGATAAATCGATAAAATGAAAATTGATATAAATATTATCTTAATAAAGGTTTTGATTTGAGAATCTGATGTAAAAATAGACCTATTGCCATTCAAAAATTTAATGTACACGATAAATGGAACACTTCCTAAAATAATAAATATCATAGCCGTAGTTTCTATCGCTAAGCTATTAAAAAAACCAATGGATTGATTATAATTAGAGAATCCACCAGTTGCTATAGTTGTCATCGAATGTGTAATACTATCAAAAATATTCATTCCAAAAATATTGTAAGTGATTGCACATAGCGCTGTTAATCCAGAGTAAATATAAATCAATCTTAGAGCAACCTCTTTAGACTTTGGAAGAATTTTTTCAGATGAATCATTGTTTGAAATTTTAAATAATTGCATTCCCCCAACATTCATGATGGGCATTAATGTAATCGCCATCACTATGACACCAATACCTCCCAACCATTGAAGTATTGCTCTCCAAAATAATATCCCTTTAGGCATATTTTCTAAATTTGATATGATTGTTGAACCAGTTGTTGTAATACCTGACATACTTTCAAAAAAGGCATTTGTGACTGAAAATTCCAAATTAGAGAATATGCTAATGCAGTTAGAAGGAATGCTTGTTGCAAATTAAGTTTTTTTTCATGATCTAGATTGGAGAGGAAAAATAAGGTTCCAAAAATAATTGTAACAATTGCTGCACCAAAAAAAGAAGAATCTATTTGACCATAAATAAATTGTACAATTATTGGAACAAGCATAAAAATACCAAGAATTATTTGAAGAATTCCAAGAGTGAAAAAAACTGTTTTATAATTAGACATTTTGAAAGAACATTATTTTATGGTAAATAAATTTCAACTCTATAAGAATTAAGTAGTTCGCTAATTAAAGATTTTGTTGAATTATTCATGATAAAAAAAGAAAACTTAGAAAAAACAAGCTCTTGGCCAATCGTTGAAGCAAAAAAAATGCTTAGAGAAAGAAAATCTTTTTTAGAAAAAAAAGGTAAAATTACACTACAGACTGGGTATGGCCCAAGCGGACTTCCTCACATAGGAACATTTGGAGAAGTTGCTAGAACTTCTATGATGGTTAATGCGTTAAAACAATTAACTGATCTTCCAACAGAAATTATCACTTTTTCTGATGATATGGATGGTCTTAGAAAAGTACCAGACAATGTACCCAATAAAGAATTGTTAGAAAAAAACCTTCATAAACCTTTGACAGACGTACCAGACCCCTTTGAAAAATATAATAGTTTTGGTGAACATAATAATGAGAAATTAAAAAAGTTTTTAAATAATTTTAATTTTAAATATAATTTCAAGAGCTCTACTCAATTGTATAAATCGGGTTTTTTTAATCCAACACTTCAAATTATTTTAGATAATTATGATGGAATAATGAATATCATTATGCCTACTTTAGGAAAAGAACGTCAAAAAACTTATTGTCCATTTCTTCCTATTTGTCCAGAAACAGGACATGTTTTGGAAATTCCAGTTAAAGAAATTGATAATTCTAAGTCTAAAATTGTGTTTGATAATAAAGGTAAAGATTTAGAATCAAGCATATTAGATGGTCATTGTAAACTTCAGTGGAAAGTCGATTGGGCCATGAGATGGTATGCGTTAGATGTTGACTTTGAAATGTACGGAAAAGATCTGATAGAAAGTGCAATATTATCCACTAAAATTATTAAACTAATTGGAAAAAAAAACCCATCTGGTTTTGCTTATGAACTCTTTTTGGATGAGAAAGGGGAAAAGATTTCTAAATCAAAAGGGAATGGAATAACAATCGAGCAATGGTTGGAGTACGCCTCACCAGAAAGTTTATCATTATATATGTATCAAAATCCAAAAAGAGCTAAAAAACTTTATAATGAGATAGTTCCAAAAGCGGTAGACGAATATTTGGAATTTATTGAAAAGGCTAAAACTCAAGATGAGCTTCAGTTACTGATGAATCCAGTATGGCATGTTCATAATGGTAGTGTCCCAAAAGAAAAAATGATTATGTCATTTTCTATGTTATTAAATCTTGTAGAAACAAGTAATGCCGAAAATAAAGAATTATTATGGAAGTTTGTAAAAAAATATAAGGAAAATATTTCTGAAAAAGATCACCCCATTTTTGATAATCTAGTTGGTTATGCTATTAAATATTTTAACGATGTAATAAAAGCCAAAAAAAAATATAAAATACCTGATCAAATAGAAAAAAAAGCACTAGAGGCTCTAATATCAACCTTAGATAAATGTAATGACAAGATGTCTCCTGAGGAAATTCAAACTTTAATTTATTCAACAGGAAAAGAAAATGGGTATTCAGAAAATTTGAGAGACTGGTTTAAATTAATTTATGAAGTTGTATTTGGAGTCGAAAATGGCCCTCGAATGGGTTTTTTTATAAGTTTTTTTGGTGTTAAAGAAACTAAAGATCTTATAATAAATAAAATTAAATAATGTTTTCAAATTTAAGATCTCTAATTTTTAAACTTGATCCAGAGACAGCCCATGGTTTGGCAATAAAGTCATTAAAATTTAATTTTGTGCCAAATGTTTTGGATAAAAATAAAAATAGCCATTTATTTAAGACTAAATTATTTGAAAAAGAAATAGAAAATCCAATTGGAATGGCAGCAGGATTTGACAAAAATGCTGAGGTTTATAATTCTTTATTTAAATTGGGATTTGGTTTTGTGGAGGTGGGCACAGTTACACCTCTTAAACAATATGGTAACCCCAAGCCAAGAGTTTTTAGATTAGTCGAAGATGAGGCATTAATAAATAGATTGGGTTTTAATAATTTAGGTGCAAAAAACATTGTTGATAGGATCTCAAGTAATAAACAAATTGGTTTACTTGGAATTAACATAGGTCCCAACAAAGATACAAATGATAGATTGAAGGATTATGTTGAATGTTTAAAAACCTTCCATGAATTTGCAGACTATATTACGATTAATATTTCATCTCCCAACACCGAAGAGCTGAGAAATTTTCATAATCAGGAAAAATTGAATAGTTTATTAAATATAATCAATAGTGAAAAAACAAAACTAAATTCAAAAATTCCAATTGTAGTAAAAGTCTCACCAGATATTAAAGATAAGGAAATACCCAAAATTTCTGATGTTCTTTTAAGCAATAATATAAAAGCAGTCATTTTATCGAACACCTCTGACTCTACTCGAGATAAATTAAATGACATTCAAAAGCATCAAAAAGGAGGTTTGTCAGGTAAACCAATAGAAGAAAAATCTACAATGCTGATTAATAAATTTTATAAAACTCTTGGTAATAAAATTAAAATTATTGGAGTTGGTGGAGTAGACTCTGGAATAAGTGCGTACAATAAGTTTTTAGCTGGCGCGAGTTATGTTCAACTTTATACAGGTATGGTATACAGAGGACCAAATATTGTAAACCTTATTAAAAAAGAGCTTAAGGAATTATTGATAAGAGATGGAGTTAAACATTATAGTGAAATCATAGGGAAAAAAACAACTTCTTAAATTTTATAAACTTGACGCAATCATCAACTCACTTTATATAGTCGAAAATATTATGTCAAAAAAATGTGAACTTACCGGCAAAATTCCCCTTAAAGGTCATAACGTTAGTCATGCTAATAATAAGACAAAGAGAAGATTTTTACCTAATTTAAAAAAAGTAAAATTTACAAGTGAACTTTTAAAGAGAAGCATGAAACTTACTGTAAGTAATGCTGGTGTAAGATCTGTAGATAAAAAAGGAAGTTTTGACGAGTTTTTAAAGACTGTAAAAAATAAAAATTTATCTCCAAGATTAAAAAAGATGAAAAAAAGTTTATTAATAAAGTCTCCATTTCAAAAAAAACAAGTTCAATCTAAGACAGCTTAATGAATAAAATTTTTTTTATACTCTCATTTTTAATGGGAGCAGTTGTTTTAGCATCTAATTATTTAGTTCAGTTCCCTATAAAATATTATGGTTTAGAAGAAATATTAACTTATGGAGCTTTTAGCTATCCGATTGCTTTCTTGATCACAGATTTAGCCAACAGATCTTTTGGCAAGATAGTTGCCAGAAAAATTGTTTATATTGGTTTTGCTATAGGTATTAGCTTTACGCTTTTATTCTCAACAAACTTTACAGACTTGATATCTATAAGAATTGCAATTGGATCGGGTACTGCCTTTTTAGTTGCCCAACTCTTAGATGTTCAAATTTTTGATAAATTGAGAAAAAAAGAATGGTTTGTTGCACCTTTAACGTCATCTTTAATAGGTTCAACAATTGATACGTTTATATTTTTTTCAATATCTTTTTATGGAACAGGCATTCCTTGGATCACATTGTCTTTAGGAGATTTAAGTGTAAAAATTTTTGTTGCTTTGATGATGTTAATCCCTTTCAGACTACTGCTGAAAACACTTAAACCAGTTTAGATTTAATATAAATATTTATAAGATAATATTTTATAAGCCAACTTTGCTACTAGAAAATTGTAGGAATTAAATCCTTTGATTGGTGCGAGCTCATTTATATCTGCGCCAACGATGTTTGAGTTTTTGGCTGCAATCTTAATTATATCTAAAACTTCATCCCATAATAAACCGCCAGGTTCAGGTGTTCCAGTTGCAGGCATTATACTCGAATCTAATCCATCTACATCGAAAGTTAGATAAACAGTCTTATTTTTAATAAGTTTTTTAAATTTTTTTAAATTCCATTTTGCCTTATCTTTTGCCCAAAAAATACTAATTCTAGATTTATTTTTTTTTAAAAAAGGTATCTCCTCTTTAGAAATATTTCTAATTCCAAATGAGATTATTGAAACGTTTTTATAATCTAAACATCTTCTGATAGCAGATGCGTGTGAAAATTTTTCACCATTATAACTTTCTCTTAAATCTGCATGAGCATCGAAATGTAAGAGGCAGATATTTTTATGTTTTTTAACAAATGGAACAATACATCCTGGTGTGATTGAATGTTCACCACCAAAAGTCATTGGAAAAAGTTTATTATTAAGAATTTCTTTATTTATGTTAGCTATCTTTTTTAAAGCTTTTTTAATATTTTTATCAATCTTAAAAGGTTTTAAAGTTTTAATTCCTATTTTTTTGTAAGGTTCACAATTTAATTCCTCATCATATAATTCAACTTGATGTGAAGCTTTAATTATCTCTTTTGGGCCATTTTTAGTCCCACCACCATAACTCACAGTTTTTTCCAGACCAAAAGGAACAATTACAACTTTTTCTTTAAAATTGAATTTATTATCTATTCCAAGAAACCCTTTTTTATTTGAAAGATATTGCAATGTTTTATCCAAAAATTTTTGTAAAGTTTTTTCTATCTCTATTTTTCCATTCACCTTTATGATATGCATCACTTGCAATCAAAGGTAATACACTTGTTGCCTCAGCAAAAACCATTTGTTCTTTTGTGACATCCACTTTACCCCATGAACTTGCCTCTTTTAAAGTTGAACTGCTACACGCACCATCTCTTGAATCTGCTACAGTAATTTGCACAGCATATTTATGCATTTCAACATCTTTACCTAAAAGTTCAGCACATATGACTGTGTCCTGAATAAAATTTTTTGGCACTCCGCCACCTATCATAAATAATCCAGAACCTTTTGATTTAATTTTTATTTCAGTTAATTCTCGAAATTCTCTTATAGAGTCTATTGTAATATGAGATTTCGGGTTCTTTTCTTGATGAATTACTAAACCAAAACCAGCGCTAGAGTCTGTAAAAGCAGGACAGAATATTGGCACATTGTGATCATAGGCAGTTTCAATTAAAGAATCTTTCTTTACTGAGTTTTTTTTGAGATATTTTCCCATTTCGTGAATAAATTCTCTAGAGGTATAGCTTCTAGGCTCCAAGTTATCAGCTATTTCACAAATTTTCTTATCACAAATTTGTAATTCATCTTCGTCGATGTAGGTATCGTATATTCTATCAATATAATTTTTTCTAAGTTCAGTATCATCTTGAAATTGAGAGCCTTGATAATGCTTAAATCCTAATGCCTCAAAAAAATCCATATCAATTATCGAAGCACCAGTTGCAACGATTGCATCTACCATATTGTATTTGACTAAATCTTTGTAAATATTCATACAACCAGCTGCTGAGGTCGAACCAGCTAAAGTAAGAAAAATTGTACAATCTTTATCTTTTAACATTTCATTATAGATGTTTGCTGCATTTGCAGTTTCTCTTGATACAAATGACATTTTCTCCATTGATGAAATAATTTTTCTAGAGTCAAAAGATGTAATATCTATATGTTCAACTGGATTTTTAAGAAAGTCTTTTTTACTATTATGTCCTAGATTTTTGTTTTTTGACATTAAGCAACTAAAGTATCTTTGTTGCTGTCTTTGTTATAGAGGCTCATTATAGCATTATCTTCAACTTCATAAATTTTATCAGAATAGAAACCATTAAACTGTGTTCTAAAGGTAAGGCCGTATGAACCTAATTGACCAAGTTCTATATAATCATTTTCTTTAATATTATTAGGTAAAAGGAAAGGACCTTTCATGTAATCCATGCTGTCGCATGTTGGTCCATAAAAATCAAATGCAGTTAATTTTTTTGAAATAATTTTGTTTGAATTATCTTTTATCATTTTAGATGGAAAAACAATATTTGGTGTTCCTGCATCAAAAAGTGTTCCATAAGTTCCATCATTTATATAAAGTTTTTGTTTTTTTCTTAAGTTAACCCGAACTATAGTTGAACCACTTTCAGCAACTAAGGCTCTACCTGGTTCACAAATTATTTCTGGTAATTTTTCAATCTTTAAATTTTCTAAACCTTTCTTAATTTCATCAAAATAACTCTCTAAAGAGGGTGGAATTAAATCTGGATAGATAGTTGGAAAGCCGCCTCCTATATTTAAATAATCAGGAACAATTTTCGTTTTCTTTATTATATTTGCAATTTCGGAAATCCCTTTTGAGTATGAAATTGGATGCATACATTGCGATCCTACATGAAAACTTAATCCAATCTTTTTTGAATGTTGTTTTACTAATCTTAAAAGTCCTGCCGCCTCTGAATTTATAGCACCGAATTTTTTTGATAAGTCAATTTCAGCATGTTCATTTGATACAGCCACTCTTACAAATAATTCTAAATCTTTTGCATTGCTGGTACTCTCAATAATTTTTATCAATTCATCTTTAGTATCAAGTGCAAATGTTTTGACTCCGTATTTGAAGTATGCTTCACTTATATCTTCTCTACTTTTAATTGTGTGCATGAAAGAACACTTAGATACTTGATCAAATTTTCTGACTGCTTTTATCTCCTCCACTGAGGCAACATCAAATTGATTAATACCGCTTTTTAATAAAGTTTTAATTACCTCAGGATGAGGATTTGTTTTGACAGCATATAGAATTTTACCTGGAAAGTTTTTTTGAAAAAATTTGGAAGCTGAAAGAATTGATTTCTTTCTAATACAATAAACCGGTTTGTCTGGTCTCAGTTGATTAACTAGTTCTTCAACCGACTTAAATTTTTGCATTTTTCATGCCCCCCAAAAAAAATTTAACAAAAAAAAGTCTTTTTATTTAAAAAAACTTTAATGAATCGAGCAATTAATTCAATACTTACCTAATGTAAAGCAAATAATGACCTATTGAATTGTGGAAAAAAATTCCCATATTGAACTCATGAAAAACGAAGGCGCATTACAAAATTTAGCTGATTTCAACAATAAATCACTATTAATTGTTGATGATGACAATCCATTTAGAGAAAGATTGGCTAGGGCCATGGAAAAAAAGGGTTTTGAAGTTATTCAAGCTGAAGGTGTGCAAAAAGGAATTGATACAGTCAAAGCAAAAAAACCAGGATTCGCTGTTGTTGATTTGAGACTGGGTGATGGTAATGGTTTGGAAGTTGTAAAACAAATACAAACCTCTAATCCTGAAAGTAGAATAATAATGTTAACAGGATATGGAAATATTCCAACTGCTGTTGCAGCAATAAAAGAGGGTGCAATCGATTATTTGGCTAAACCTGCAGATGCAGATGATGTTGAAAAAGCTCTTTTAGCTGATCCTGCTAAAAAAGCGGCTCCACCTGAAAATCCAATGTCAGCAGATAGAGTAAAATGGGAACATATACACAGAGTTTTTGAATTGTGTAACAGAAATGTTTCAGAGACAGCAAGAAGACTAAAAATGCACCGAAGAACTCTTCAAAGAATTTTATCTAAAAGATCACCTAAATAAGTTTTCTAAATTTAAAAATTTTCTTAGCAATAAGCACAAGTAAAACTATCTTAAATATTTCAGCTAATAGAAAAGGCTTAACACCTAAATCGAATATAGGTTTGTCCCATCCAATTAGTGTCCCTAACCACAAAATACCAAAAATATAGATTGTTGATACTGCAAGTATAAGTTTTGAGAAAATGATTAAATAATTATCTTTTAATTTTACAAAAGAAGCTAAAAAACAAGCTGAAAGAAATCCAATTAGATATCCCATTGTTGGACCTGTAAAATAAGCTAAACCTATTCCTCTTTCTGGGGAATTTGAAAACACAGGAAGACCTGCAATTCCTTCAATCAAATATAAACCAATTGTCGCAACACCTATTTTATATCCAAAGCTTATTCCAATAAAAAGAACTACAAAAGTTTGCATTGTCATTGGAACTGGATAGAAAGGAATTTTAATTTTTGCCGAGACAGCAAGTAACACAGAACCTAAAAAAATTACAAGTATTGATTTAATTATTTGGGCTTGTGTATTTTGCTTTATAAGTTCCATAAAAAATAATACTCTTATTTCTGTCTATAATCTATATTAATTTCTAATGGGAAAAATTAAAAAAACAGATCATTTTTATTTAATTGATGGATCAGGTTACATTTTTAGAGCGTATTATGCGTTACCACCATTAACGCGTAAAAGTGATGGATTACCGACGGGTGCAGTGAGTGGTTTTTGCAGTATGCTTTTTAAACTTCTAGAGGACTCAAAGTCAAATCAAAATTTACAAAAACCAACACATTTTGCAGTTATATTTGACTCTGCTAGAAAAACTTTCAGAAACGAAATTTATAGTGATTACAAAGCTAATAGAGCTGAAGCACCTGATGATTTAGCTCCTCAATTTGATTATATCAGAAAATCAGTATTAGCTTTTAATTTACCTTCATTGGAATTGATAAATTATGAAGCTGATGACTTAATTGCAACGTATGTTGAAATGATTTTAAAAGAAGGTGCAAAAGTAACAATAGTGTCCTCAGATAAGGATTTAATGCAATTATATAAAAAAAACGTTCGAATTTATGATCCAATGAAAAATAAGTTTATTTCAGAGGAAGATATTAAAAATAAATTTGGTGTAGGTGCAAGTAAGGTAATTGATGTCCAGGCTTTAGCTGGTGATAGCAGCGATAATGTACCAGGAGTTCCTGGAATTGGTGTTAAAACAGCTGCAGAATTAATTAATAAATATGGAGACCTTGAAAAACTTTTAAAATCTGCTCATGAAATTAAACAAAACAAAAGAAGAGAAACACTCATTGAGAATAAAGATAAGGCTTTAATAAGTAAAAAACTAGTGACATTAAAAAGTGATGCTCCAGTAAATAAAAACCTAACTGATCTTGAATTAAAAAGTATTGATAAAGATAAACTCTATAAATTTTTGAGGGAGATGGAATTTAATAGATTGTTGAGTTCAGCTATCTCTGCATATGGAGAACCAAATTTAACAAGTATCAAAAACGAGGTTAAAATTGAAAAAAATCAAAAAGCAATCAATAAAAAAGAATATTATCTAATTGAAAATTTGGAACAAATCGACAACTGGATAACTGAAGCTGAGGAGTTAGGTGAAGTTGCAGTAGACACCGAAACAAATTCATTAGATCCTCATCAGGCAGATCTAGTCGGTGTTTCATTAAGCTCAAAAATTGGAAAAGCTTGTTATATTCCTATCGGTCATAAATCTAACAAATGTATCGAAAAAGATTTAGTTTTAAAAAAGTTAAAACCTTTACTTGAGGATCCTAGTATCAAAAAAATAGGTCAAAATATAAAATTTGATTTTATAGTTTTTTTCAAACACGGAATTAATATGACTTCAATGGAAGATACTATGCTGATGTCCTATGTTCTTGATGCAGGAAAAAATAGACATAATATGGATACATTGTCAGAAATTCATTTAAACCATAAAACAATATCTTTTAAAGATTTAGTTGGCACAGGAAAAAAGGAGATTAATTTCAGTGAAGTAGATGTTGAAAAAGCCAAAGATTACGCAGCCGAAGATGCTGATATTACATTTAGATTATACAAAAAATTTCAAAAAAGTTTAAAGGATGAAAAAATGATAAATATCTACGAGATATTTGAAAAGCCTTTATTAAAAATTCTTGCTTTTATGGAAATTGAGGGAGTTAAAATAGATAATAAATTTTTAAAATCATTATCCACTAAATTTGAAAAAAAGATTGTTAAAATTCAAAATGAAGTTTTTAAAATATCTAAAAAAGAATTTAATATTGCATCACCAAAACAACTTGGGGAAATATTATATAATGATCTTAAAATTGCAGATTTAAAAAAAACAAAAAAAGGGAGTTTTGCAACAAGCGCTTCGGTTTTAGAAGATTTAGCATTTAAAGGTCATAAGTTTCCCCAATTAGTATTGGATTGGAGACAGGTATCTAAATTGAAAAATACCTACTCAGATTCCTTGCCGGAACATATCAATCCTAACACACAAAGAGTTCATACCTCTTTTTTATTAGCAGCTACTACAACTGGCAGATTAGCGTCAAGCGATCCAAACTTACAAAATATTCCGATTAAATCTGAGGATGGTAAAGATATTCGTAAAGCATTTATAGCCAAAAAAGATCATGTTTTAATTTCTGCAGATTATAATCAAATTGAGATGAGAATTTTAGCTGATTTGGCTGACGTCAAAGGATTAAAAAAAGCTTTTAAAAACAACGAAGATATTCATTCACTCACAGCTAGTCAAATTTTTAATGTTGATATAAAAAAAGTAAATCAGGATCAGAGAAGAAAAGCTAAAGCTATAAATTTTGGAATAATATATGGGATTTCACAATATGGATTAGCAAAACAAATTAATGTCACAAATCATGAAGCTGAGGAATTCCTTAATGCTTATTTTTTGAAATTTCCTGAAATTAAAATTTATATGGACCGAACAATAAAGTTTTGTAGAAAAAGTGGATTTGTGAATAATATTTTTGGAAGACGATCACATTTTATTAATATCAATGATAAAAACTATAATATTAGAAATTTCCAAGAGCGCGCAGCAATTAATGCTCCAATTCAAGGCTCAGCTGCAGAAATAATGAGATTAGCTATGATAAGACTTGATAAAAAATTAAGTGATCAAAAAAATCAAAATACAAAAATGTTGTTGCAAATACATGACGAGTTAATTTTTGAAACTCCCAAAGAAGAAGCAAAAAGAATCAGTAAAATTATAATTGATGAAATGTCTAGTGTTGTTAAGAGTGAACAGCATTCTTTTTCCATACCTTTAACAGTTGATCTAAATACCGGAGAAAATTGGGGTACACTTCATTAATTTAATTGCCCAAATTAGAACAATTTAGTATTTTTATAATCGAGTATGCAGAAACAAACAATTGCCCTTGTCGACGATGATAGAAATATTTTAACAAGTCTGAGTATAGCTTTAGAGAAAGAGGGATTTAAAGTTCAAACATATATTGATGGTGAAAGCGCTTTAATTGGCTTAACTAGAACCCCACCGGATCTTGCAATCGTTGATATTAAAATGCCAAAAATGGATGGAGAAGAGCTACTTAAAAAGCTAAGAAAAAAAACTTCATTACCAGTTATTTTTTTGACCTCTAAAGATGATGAAATTGATGAATTGCTTGGATTGAAGTTAGGAGCAGATGATTTCATAAAAAAATCTGGAGGCTTTTCAATTAAAGTGTTGATTGAGAGAATAAGAGTGCAACTCAGAAAGAAAGATTCAAAAGAAATTATAGAGGAAAACAAAAGTATAATATCTCATGGTAAATTAAAACTAGATCCTTCACAATTAGAGTGTGAATGGAATGGTAAACAATTGCCAGATAAACTTACAACGACCGAATTTTTATTAGTTAAGGAATTAGCAAAAAGACCAGGTATAATCAAAGAAAGAGCTCAGTTGATGGATATAGCCTACAGAGAAGATACCGATATAGAGGACAGAACAATAGACAGTCATGTGAAAAGAATAAGAAAAAAATTTAAAAAGGTTGATCCTGAATTTTCAGCTATAGAAACTAGATATGGAAGTGGATATAGGTGGAATGTTAGCTAATGTTAAGCAACCTTCTTAAAAACTTATCTATATTAAAAAAATTTTTATTTATTAATTTTATTTTTTTTACAATTATTGGAATTTTTCTTTTTATTTACTTAAAAAATGTTCAACCAAATTTAATAAAAAAAAAATCATCTAATCACATTGAAGTGATTAATAATACTATTGATAATTTGACAAGACTAAATGTCGAATTTGTAGAAGATGATATCAGGAAATTTCTTTTTTCCACAAGATTTCTTTTTCAAAATTTAGATAGAGTGATATTTTTTGATAATCAACTAAACTTAATTGGTGATACAGATACCTTAGATCTTGATCCTAGATCGTTTTCACAAAGATTAGATATTGTTGAATTTGAAGTGTTAACTGAAAAAAAAACTAAAGAAATCACTGAGAAAAAAAATATTGATGTTGGAAATAATAACGTTGTTTCTCTTAATGATGTACTTTTAAATTACGCATCTTCTAAAAATTTTGGAACACCTTTTACTTTTACCCAAGAAGAGTTCAATAAATTTAAGCTGACAACAATTAAAAATGTAATGCAAAAAGGTGAAAACATTGGCTATTTAGCTATTACAGAAAATGCAAATGATGTTAAAGCAGCTATAGATGAAAGAAAGACTTTTGTAATTAGAACAGCTTTAGCTATTGGTTTAGTAATATTAATTTTCTCCTTTGTTTTAAATAGATATTTCTTAAAACCAATTAAAAATTTAGTAACGTACACTGAAACAATCAGAAATAAAGATCCGAAAGTTACTAATCTTGATATTTTAAAAAAAAGAAATGATGAACTAGGATTACTCTCAAAATCACTAGATGATATGACAAATGAATTAACTAAAAGGATTTCACATGCTGAAAATTTTTCAACAGATTTAGTTCATGAAATAAGAAATCCTCTAGCTTCTCTCAAGAGTGCGTCTGAAATTTTACATGATACGACTGATGTTGAGCAAAGGATTAAATTAATTGATATTTTGAGTCATGATGTTCAAAGAATTGAAAGATTAATTACAGATTATTCACAAATGCTAAAAGATGAAGTTGCATTAAGTAGAGAAAAAATTAAAAAACTTGATATCGAGCCAATTATTAAATCAGTCGTAGATGATTTTAATAATATTTATAAATTAAAAAGAGGAATAAATATTTCTTATTCGAACGATGGAAAAAACAAATATTTGATAAATGGAATAGAAAATAGAATTGAACAAATAGTTGCTAATCTTTTGGATAACGCAATATCTTTCAGTGGTGATAATAAAGATGTAATTGTTAAGGTTTCAAAATTAGAAAATGATAAAGTTTCAATCAATATTTTAGATGAAGGACAAGGATTTAAAGAAAAAGATACCAATAAAATATTTAAAAGATTTTATAGTAATAGACCTGATAAATTTGGACAACATTCAGGACTTGGTTTAAATATAGTTAAAAATTTAGTCGATTTACATAATGCTACAATAAGAGCATCTAACAGATTAGACAAAAAAGGAGCAAGTATGGAAATTATATTTCCAAATGCTTAAAGAGTTCTATTGATTAATTAATTCTTTATTGTTAGAAGACGCACCATGGAAGATTTCAAAGTTAAAGATTTGACCCAAGCTGAGTTTGGAAGAAAAGAAATTTCAATAGCAGAGAGTGAAATGCCTGGCTTAATGGCTTTAAGAGAAGAATACTCTGGAAAGTCACCGCTAAAAGGAGCGAAAATTATTGGATGTCTGCACATGACTATTCAAACAGCTGTTTTAATTGAAACACTAGTTGCTTTAGGTGCGGAGGTAAGATGGTCATCTTGTAATATTTTTTCGACCCAAGATCATGCAGCAGCTGCAATCGCCAAAGCTGGGATTCCAGTATATGCTTGGAAGGGAGAAACTGAAGAGGAATATATTTGGTGTATTAAACAAACTATTGAGGGTAAAAAAGATTGGGCGCCTAACATGCTTTTAGATGATGGAGGAGACCTCACTGCAATGATGCATCAAGAGTATAAAGAATTACTTAAAAATGTGAAAGGTGTTTCAGAGGAGACAACAACAGGCATTAAAGCTCTTAATAAAATGGAAAAAGATAAAACTTTGTTAGTGCCTGCAATAAATGTAAATGATTCTGTCACCAAATCTAAATTTGACAATCTCTATGGATGTAGAGAGAGTTTAGTTGATGGCATAAGAAGAGCTACAGATGTTATGATGTCTGGAAAAATTGCTATAGTTGCTGGATTTGGAGATGTCGGTAAAGGAAGTGCTGCATCTTTAAGACAAAGTGGTGCTAGAGTATTAGTTACAGAAGCTGATCCAATTTGTGCATTACAAGCAGCAATGGAGGGTTACGAAGTGGTTTTGATGGAAGAGGCAATTAGCAAAGCTGATATCGTCGTTACAGCAACTGGTAACAAAGATATTGTTACAGCTGATCATATGAGAGAAATGAAAGATAGAGCAATTTTGTGTAACATAGGACACTTTGATAACGAAATTCAAGTTGAAGCTTTGAAAAATTATAAATGGACTGAAGTAAAACCTCAAGTTCACGAGATAGAATTACCAAGTAAAAAAAGGATTATTTTATTAGCAGAAGGTAGATTAGTTAATTTAGGTTGTGCCACAGGTCATCCAAGTTTTGTAATGAGCGCATCGTTTACTAACCAAGTGATTGCTCAGATAGAGCTTTGGAATAATCATAAAAACTATGAGAACAAAGTTTATGTTTTACCAAAACATTTAGATGAGAAGGTTGCCACACTTCATCTTAAGAAAGTTGGAGCAAAATTAACCAAATTATCAAAAGATCAGGCGGACTATATAAGTGTCGGAGTCGAAGGTCCTTTTAAACCTAATGCCTACCGCTATTAAAAGTGATAAAATAGATTTATCTTCAGAAAAAGAAACAGAGGAACTCGCCAGTACATTTTTAAAAAAAATCAAGCCTGGATGCTTTATTTTTTTATATGGTGAAATCGGGGTAGGAAAAACTACTTTTATTAGATATCTTATTAATCAATTTCAAAAACTTAATAAATTGGAGATAACAGAAGTTACGAGTCCCACTTTTAATTTGTTAAATGAGTATCAAATAAATGATTTCAAGATAAATCATTATGATCTATTTAGATTAAAATCTACTGAGGAAATTAAAAATTTAGATTTATTTGAGGATAATAAAAACACAATTACTTTAGTAGAATGGCCACAAATAATTAAAGAAAAACCAAAAAATTTGATAGAATTAGTTTTCGAGTATGGAAAAGATCACAAAACTAGATCTGTTCAAATTAAAGGTTTATAGCTTCTATTCCTGAATGCCAAAATTAATAAAAATAAAGGGAGATGCATCTTTTAGAAGTTTTTTTAGAAAAAAAGTAAATGGTAAATCCTCTATCGTTGTTTATGCCAAAAAAGAAAAATTTAAAAATTTACTTGTATACGATGCAATAAATAAAATTTTAAACAAGAACAAAATTTTAGCACCACGATTATATACCCAGAGATATGATAAAAATTTCATTGAAATACAAGATTTTGGAAATGAAACTGTTTTCAAAACATTAAAAAAAAAGGGCAAAAATAAACTAAGCTATTTTAATCGAATAATTAAATTGTTAATACAAATACAATCTATCAAACATAGAAAAGTAAAAAATTTTAAAAATCAAAATTATATAATTCCAAAATATGATAAAAAGATTTTAATAAATGAAGCTAATTTATTTTGTGATTGGTATGCAAAAAATAATTTATCAAAATTAAGAAAAAAAAGATTCTGTAAAAAATTTAAAAAGATCATTAAAGAATTAACTTTGAAATTAAAATTAAAAGATAATATTTTCGTCCACAGAGATTTTCATGTTTCAAATTTAATGTCAGTTAAAAACCAAATAGGTCTTATTGATAGTCAGGACGCATTAATTGGTAACAAAGCTTATGATTTAGCTTCTTTAATAGATGACGTGAGACTAAAAACTTCTTACTCTTTTAAGGAGAAAATTTTTAAGTTTTATATAAAAAAACAAAAAAACTTGGATATTAAAAAATTTAAGAATGATTTTGAAATATTATCAGTTTTAAGAAATCTTAAAATTATTGGAATATTTACCCGCCTAGCACTCAGGGATAGAAAAAAAAATTACTTAAGATTTATTCCTTATACATGGCAACTGATTAATATGCGAATTGATCAAAATCGGACATTCATTGATTTGAAAAATTTATTAAGTCAAAATTTTAAAAAGATTAAATGAGAATTAAAACAGCTTTGATATTATGCGCAGGCTTCGGATCGAGGTTAAATCCGCTTACTTTAAAGACACCTAAACCTCTTTTGAAATTAAATGATAAAACAATGTTAGAAGTCTGCATAAATTTAACTTTGAAATTGGGTGTTCAAAAAATATTTATCAACACATTTCATTTAGGTGATCAAATCTCAAAATTTATTGAAAATAAAAAGTTTCCAATAAATATTCAAATAATCAAAGAGGAAAATGAGATACTTAATACAGGTGGAGGAATATTAAATTTGATCAATAATTCAGATGATAACGATTTTATAATTTTTAACCCTGATACTTTATGGCACAAAGATTATCTTCATGAAATCACTCAAATGCAAAATTTTTATTTTTCTAATAAACTAAATAATGTTCTCCTGCTTTCAAATAAAGAATTGAGTTTTGATAAAAATTTTTTAGGTGATTTCACATTGGAAAATAATTTGATAAAAAAAAATGAAAAAAATGATTTGATATATATTGGTTGTCAAATTCTGAACAAAAGTTTATTTAAAGAATATAGAGTCTCAAATTTTTCTATTACAAAAATATGGGATAATTTACGAAAAGAAAATAAATTAAATGGTTTTCAAAGTAAAAAAAAATTTTATCATTTAACAAATTTAGATGTCTTCAAAAAACTAAAAGATCTTTAGCTCTTTCCTTATCAAGATACTCACATTTTGCTATTGCAAAATTTTCTCTAAATTCTATCAACATAGGGTTTCCAGTGGGTATTTCTAAATTAGACTAAATTAAATAAATTCTTACATAGAGCCCTAATAGAGTTTCCGTGTGCAGATATTAAAACATTATTTTTTTTTAAATTTTCTTTCACGTGTTCTTCAAAAAAATTTATAACTCTTTCATAAGTGTCTTTTAAAGACTCAGTGTCAGGTAATAATTCTCTCGGAATTTGTTTATAAGTATCAATATTAAGTGGATGAAATGGACTTTCCTTTTTTAGTGGATCTGGTCTTAGATCCCATGATCTTCTAAACTCATAAATTTTATCCTCGCCAATTTTTTTACTCATTTCAACTTTATTCAAACCAGTTAGTGCTCCGTAATGTCTCTCATTCAATTGCCAAGCTTTAGTAAAATTTTTTTTATCATCTAATTCTTGTTGAATTATTTTAAGAGTATTATTCGCTCTTAATTGAAGAGAAGTGTAATAAAAATCAATTTTGATGTTTTTGTTTTTCAATAAAAATCCTGCTTTTTTTGCCTCCAAAATACCTTTTTCGGTCAAATCAACATCAACCCAACCAGTAAATTTTTTCTCTAAATTCCAAGTACTTTGTCCATGCCTTACTAATATTAAAAAACTCATATAATTATCTTTAAATTAAATTTATAAATAAAACTATCAAATTAAATGATAAATTTTTTTTCAAAATTTAAAATATTTTTTTATGTAATTAATTTATTATTAATCATCTTATATTTATTCCCTGGGAGTTTATTGGGATGTGTTTTTTTTGATAATTGTAAAGTTCAACCACAAATTACATCAGATTTTCTCCAAATATCCTCTAACCACTTTTACGCTTTCGGATTGGTTACTATTTTAGGATATTTAACTTTTTTAAATTCAGAAAAATTAAAACTAGTTTTATATTATCTTTTAGTAATTTCAGTTTTATTAGAGGTGTTTCATATATTAATTCCTGAAAGGAGTTTTCAGTGGTCAGATCTGTTTGGAAATTTATTAGGGGTGATAGTTGTAATTTTTGTTAAGAATCTTATAAATAAATATGGGATCACTAAAAAATAAATTTGTTATATTATTTATTTTTTTCTTAACAGGATGCTCATCAATTCCATCAAATACTGCAAATAGTTGTTCAATATTTAATGAGCGTTATCTCTGGTACAAGTATGCAAAAAAAACAGAGCAAAAATGGGGTACTCCTATTTATATTCAATTAGCTATTATAAAAATGGAGTCAGATTTTGACTGGTTAGCTAAGCCAGCTAGACAAAAAATATTTAAAGTAATCCCTTATAAACGTCCATCAAGTTCATTTGGATATTCTCAGGCAGTAAAAGGGACTTGGGAACAATATAAAAAAGAAACAGGAAATAAGTTAGCAACAAGAGCTAGATTTAAAGATAGTGTTGATTTCATTGGTTGGTATACTAGTAAATCGGAAACAATTTTAAAAATTTCCAAACAAGACGCTTTTAAACAATATTTGGCCTATCATGAGGGCTGGGGAAATTTTAAACATTATAAAAAAAATAAAAAAGTTATTGGATTAGCTAAAAAAGTTGAGAAACAATCTAATATTTATAAAAAACAATTATTGAGTTGCAGCAATTCTTTAAATAAAAATAAATATATTATTTTTTAGAGAGTTCTTTTTTTAACTCCAGGTCTATTACATCAATCCTTTTGGTGTTTTTTGCTAAAGCTAAATACATAGATGGAGTAACATATAATGTGAAAAAAGTTGAAATTATCATACCACCCAAGATGGTTGCTCCCACAGCTAATCTTGATCCTTCACCTGCACCTGGGCCAATATTCCCTATAACTAAAGGTATCATTGCGATCATTGTACTTAATGATGTCATAATGATAGGTCTAAATCTTACTGCACAAGCCTCTTTCACAGCTATTTCAATACTTTTTCCTGTAGTCCTTATTCGATTGGCATAATCAACAATTAAAATACTATTTTTAGTCGAGATACCAATAAGAATTATCAAAGCGATCTGAGAAAAAATATTAACTGAACTATTCAAAAATAAAATAAATACTAAACCACCAAAAATTGCCAAAGGAACAGTTAAAACTATAATGAATGGATGAATGAATGAGTTAAATGTTGCTGCCATCACCAAGTAAGCCGTGAGCAACGCGAGAGCAAAAATTATAAATAATTCATTACTAGTCTCTTTAATTTCCTCTGATTTACCTTTCCAGGTAATTTGATTTTTTGGAGCCAAATCTGCCATGATACTCTCAAAGAATTTTATCGCCTCGGTTAAAGTGTATCCTTCATTAATATTTGCAGATATCGTGACTGCTCGTTGTCTATTGTACCTTGCAAGTTGTTTTGCTGAACCCTCCTCTTTAAAACTAACTAAATTTGATAAAGAGATTAGTTTTCCATTTGTCTCAGAACGAACAAATATTTTAGAAACTCCCTCTTTATTCCTCCTATCGGATAAATATTGCTGAACTACAATTGGGTATTCTTTACCTAATTTATTGAAAGTTGTAATTTTTTTTCCACCATAAAGGGTTTCAAGTGTTTCTCCTATTGCTTTTGTTGAAACACCTAAATCTTTAGCTTTATTTTTATTAATAACTAATTTCACCTCAGGTTTGTTTCGATTGTAATCAGACTCAATTCTTGAGAGACTTTTATTTGATCTTAATTTTCTAATTACTCTTTTTTGAATTTCTTCAAGTTCCTCATAGGTACTTCCATAAATAACCATTTGTACTGGCTTATTATAATTAGATACCCTGATTGATTGTGGAGATATTGGAAATGCAAGAGCTTGAGGTAATGTAACAATTTTTCCAATAGCTTCTCTTAAAACAACTTGCTGTCCTTTTTTCCTATTTTTCCAGTCATCTAAAAGTGCAATTATGATAAAACTATTATATGAGTTTGCAGAACTACCAAAACCAGGTACTCTCATAATAAATCTTGAGTATGGACTATCTTCAGCTTGTAAAAGTGGAATTAATCTAGCTTCGACTTTTTGTGCTTGTTCTTGTGTGTACTCAAAAGAGCTTCCTTCATCTGTTGCGCCAATGATTAAATAAGCACCACGATCTTCCATTGGCAATAATTCTTTTTTAGAGAAACTAAACAATAATACAGAGCAAATAATTATAAATACAATAAAAGAACCCACTGATTTCGTTTTGTGAGCAATTACATCTAAAGTCTCTCTATAGAATTTTGAAAATCCTAAAAATATTTTTTCAAATTTTTGAATCAAAATCCTCTTTGAAGTCTTTTTATTTAAAAATTTACTAGCGAGCATTGGCGACAAAGTAAGAGCAACAAATGATGAGACAACTATTGAAAATGATAATGCAATTGCTGTTTCTCTAAATAATGTTCCTGAGATTCCCTCTATGAATATCAGTGGTAAAAATACAGCTACTAAAATTAATGTTGTTGCTATGATTGCAAATGAAATTTGTTTGGACCCTTTATAAGCAGCAACTAGTGGAGTTTCTCCATTTTCTATTCTTCGATATATCGCATCAGTCATAATCACGGAGTCATCAGTAATAATTCCAATTGCTAGAATAAAACTTAAAAGAACAAATATATTTATGGATAACCCAAAAATATAAAGACCTAAAAAAGATGCTATTAAGCTTACTGGAAGAGCGATTGCTGGAACGACTACAGC
>LULU01000032.1_pt1 | contig 23270 bp, 20 predicted proteins | sample 729521 | NCBI WGS metagenome assembly LULU01 (sample SAMN03860281, study PRJNA289734) | marine metagenome | biome: seawater column; feature: ocean; material: water; isolation source: Red Sea water column Station 108 - depth 50m | place: Saudi Arabia: Red Sea | collected 2011-10-15 | depth 50 m | reverse complement strand
AAACGTAAAGTAAACGAACAGTAAATCTGAATTTAATTTAATTTAAACTCATATATAATTCATACGGAATATGAATTTAAAAGTCGTTAAAAACTTAAGCTTCGCATTATTTTTCTTATACTTCTTTCTTGTATCTATAAAACTTCTCGAAAAGGGTATCAAAACTCTTGGTGCAGAATATACCGATCAACTTTTTGAATCTGTTTCAAATCCATTCGCAGGACTGCTTGTTGGAATATTGTGTACCGTTTTAGTTCAATCCTCATCAGTTACAACATCTACAATTGTCGGTTTAGTTGGTAGTGGTGTCCTCAGCCTAGAGTATGCAATACCTATGGTCATGGGTGCAAATATAGGAACAACTGTAACAAATACTCTTGTTTCTTTTGGCCATGTTAGAAGGGAAGGAGAATTTAAAAGGGCTTTTGCAGCATCAACAATGCATGATTTTTTTAATGTATTTGTTGTAATCATTTTGTTTCCACTAGATCATATAACTGGGTTCATCACAAAAATGGCCGAAAACGGTACAGAGTTTATAATTGCATCTGGTTTCACAGCTACCAAACCAAATAGCCCTATTAAGGCAGCAATCAAATGGGGTTCCAATAATATTCTAGATGGCCTTACTTCAATCCCATTCATTGGTGATTTGAGTGAAAATTCTTATAGAGTTTACGCAGTCTTATTGATAGTCATAGCTATTGGATTAATTTTTCTTTGCTTGAGAAATGTAGTTTCAAATATGAAATCGTTGATGATGAATCAAATCGAAATGGGCTTAGATAGAGCACTTGCAAGAGGTGGTGGACTATTTGCAATTTTGATAGGTATTCTTATTACTTTCTCAGTTCAGAGTTCAAGTATTACAACATCTATACTTGTTCCAATTGTTGGTTCAGGCATATTATCCATTCAAAATGCATTTCCCATAACGCTTGGCGCAAATATTGGAACTACAATAACTGCAGTTCTAGCAAGCTTTGTTGTAGATAACACTGCTGGATTAACAATTGCATTGCATCATGTATTTTTTAACACAATAGGTGTCATGATTGTCTACCCGGTCAAATTTATCAGGAACTTACCTGTTAATCTGGCCGTGACTTTCAGCAATGTGGTGGCCAAAAGAAGATATATTGCAATTTTGTATGTATTGGTAACATTTTTGTTACTTCCATTACTGGGAGTAGTAATATCAAATTAAAGGAGAAATATGAGTAATGAATCATTAGATAGTATTGACGCAAAATTAAGTGAGATGCTTACAAATAGTATGAGAATTTATGATCTTGCAATGAACTGTCTTCTTGGAGATACAAACCTAGATTCGGTAAGAGATGACCTATATTCCACAGATAAAAAAATCAATGAATTACATCGTGATGTTAGAAGAGAAATGATTATTCATTCCGCAGTCAACTCAAGAAATCTAGATATTCCCCTTCTTCTCTCCTATATGACCATGTCAAAAGATATTGAGAGAATTGGCGATTATTGTAAAAATTTATTTGAAATCGCAGAAACTGGAAATACATTTACCCAAGGTGATGAGCTTGATAATTATATTGAATTGAGAAATGACATAGGAAAACTTATTGTATATTTACAGTCCTGTTTGAATCTTGACGATGAGTCAAAAGTACAGGATTTAATAACACTTGGATCATCCCTATCAACAAGTCTTGATGATAAGATTACTGCACTCCTTGAAAATAAGGAAAAAGTTCAATATCCAGTCGCAACAACGTTACTTTATCGTTATCTTAAAAGGATTGTTTCACATATTGTGAATGCGAGCACTGCCTTAATTATGCCAACCGATCAAATAGATTATCTAGACGAATAATTTAATTTACGTTCCAGGTTCCAAGAGATCTTATAAGCTTATCAAGTTCTCCTTCACCTTTTTGTTCAATAGATGAGTCAATTTGTTCTCTGACTTCATCATTGTAAGTATCTCTTTCAACTTTTCTAAAGATACCTACTGGTGTTGGTCCATAAGGCCCATGAGATAATCTTGATAATGAAAAAGCAATTGAAGGGTTATCTTTTGTAATGTCATGAACATAAATCTCACTATCATCTATCTCTGATCTTTTGACAATGACTGCTTCTCCATCACGAATTGTTACAGCATTTTCATCTTCTGCTCCAAAGATAACTTTCTCACCATGCTTTAGATTTATACGATTTGCTATTTTTCCTTCCTTCGAAGTTAACTGCTCAAAAGCTTTGTCATTAAACACATTACAGTTTTGATAAATCTCAACATAAGCTGAACCTTCATGTTCAGATGCTGCTCGAAGTACCTCTGCTGTGAGATCTCTATCCATATCAATTGACCTTGCAACAAATGATGCCTCAGCTCCTAAGGCTAAACTCATTGGGTTTAGTGGAAGCTCTACAGAACCAAAAGGAGAAGATTTTGTTTTCTTTCCTTCTTCACTGGTAGGGGAATACTGTCCTTTGGTAAGTCCATATATTTGATTATTGAACATTAAAATCTTCATGTTTACATTTCTTCTCAATGCATGAATTAAGTGGTTTCCTCCAATAGATAGTGCGTCACCATCACCTGAAACTACCCAAACTGAAAGATCTGGGTTAGATGCACTTACTCCAGTTGCTACTGCAGGAGCACGACCATGAATTGAATGTAAACCGTATGTGTTCATGTAGTAAGGAAATCTTGCTGCACAACCAATACCAGATACAAACACAATATTTTCTTTTCTGATACCTAATTCAGTCATAAAGTTTTGTACAGAAGCAAGAATTGTATAATCACCGCACCCAGGGCACCATTTAACCTCTTGGTCACTAGCAAAGTCAGCTCTTTTATATGAGAGAGGAATTTTACTCATCAGTCTTTACTTCCTCTTTTTTCTCTTCCTCTACCTTGTTTCTTTCTTCTTCGACATCTTTAACAAGTTCTTTATTCTCAGGTAAAGTCTCATCAACTTTTTCGATAATTCTCTCAGTTACTCTTTCAGTGACCCTTTCAACAACTCTCTCAACAACAGGTTCTTGAGCCTCCGCTGCTGGTTCTTCAGATGTATCTGATTTTACTTCTTCAACAACTGGCTCTTCTTCAACAATTGGCTCCTGGGTTTCTGCTGCTGGTTTATCTGCACTCATCTCTTCTAAAACTTGCTCAACAGGTATACTGGTTCTTCCTCAGCTACAACTTCTTCTACAACCTCTTCAACTACTGGTTCTTCCTCAGCTACAACTTCTTCTACAACCTCTTCAACTACTGGTTCTTCCTCAGCTACAACTTCTTCTACAATAGGCTCGAGTTTTGTACCAAAAGAGTTTATGAGAGATTCGATTTTTTCTTCTAATTCTTGAGCTGTAAAAGGTAAACCTTCAACTTTATTGATTCCGACAGTATCGACAAGATAACGAGCACGTAAAAGTTTTGACAATTGGCCAGTGTTTAATTCAGGGACAATGATGTTTTTAAATTGACTCAAAACTTCAGCTGTGTTGTCTGGGAAAGGATTGACATGTGTGAAGTGTGCACTTGCTACCTTTACACCTTTTGAATTGAGTCTGTTTACAGCTTGTGTGATACCACCAAAAGTTGATCCCCAACCCAAAATGAGAGTATCTGATGATATGTCTCCATTTATTTCAAGTGGGTCAATATCATTTGCTATATTTTCAATTTTCCATGCTCTCATATCTGTCATATATTGGTGATTATCAGTGTCATAAGAAACATTTCCAGTTCCATCTTCTTTTTCTAGACCACCTACGCGATGCTCTAAACCTGGTACCCCTGGAATAGCCCATGGTCGAGCATTAGTTTCGTAATCTCTAAAAAATGGTAAAAATCCATTCTCAGTGTTATATGTAGTGGTTAAATTTGTTCCCAATTCATCAAGATTTTCAATCTCAGGTAATTTCCAAGGCTCAGAACCGGTAGCAACATAGTTATCGGACAATAAAATAACAGGTGTCATATATTTAAGAGCAATACGTGTTGCCTCAAATGCTGCATAGAAAGCATGAGATGGTGATTTAGCTGCAATTACTGGTAAAGGAGCTTCTCCGTGACGTCCGTACATTGCAAACATTAGATCAGATTGTTCTGGTTTTGTAGGTAGTCCTGTTGATGGCCCACCCCTTTGAACATTAACTACTACTAATGGTAATTCCGCAGACAGCGCTAAAGATATGGTTTCACTTTTTAAAGCAAGACCTGGTCCACTGGTTCCTGTAACTGCAAGCTTACCTGTAAAAGAAGCACCTACAGCTGCTGCAGCAGCCGCAATTTCATCTTCGGCTTGGAAAGTTAAAACATTGAAATTCTTGTGTTTTGATAATTCATGCAATATATCTGATGCAGGAGTAATAGGATAACTTCCGTAAAACAGATCGAGATTAGCTTTTTTAGCACCCGCAATAAGCCCCCAACTTAAACCGATATTTCCATTGATATTTGTATACTCTCCAGCTGGTAATGAGGCCTTGTCTACTTTATAAGTATGGTGAAATGCCTCAACTGTAATGCCAAAGTTGTATCCAGTTTTAAGAGCTTTGATGTTTGCTTTTGCTACCTCAGGTAGGTTCTTAAATTTATCGTTTATCCAATTTTCAGTATCTTTAAGATCTCTGTTAAAAGTCCAAGAAATTAAACCAAGAGCAATCATATTTTTGGAACGAAGGACTGCTCTTCCAGGTAAATCAAATTCCTGCAAAGCTTCCTTTGTAAGTTTTTCCATTGGGACTTGAAAAACTCTATAACCATCAAGCTCTTCAGATTCTCTTGGATCTATTTCATAACCTGCTTTTTTAATGTTCTTTTCATCAAAAGCATCTTCGTTTAATATCAACATTCCGTTTGGTGTTAAATCTTGTAGGTGAGCTTTTAAAGCAGCAGGGTTCATAGCAACTAAAACATCAGGGGCGTCTCCCGGTGTCAAAATATCAAAATCAGCAATTTGTACTTGGAAAGAAGATACACCTGCAACTGTTCCTTGAGGAGCTCTAATTTCAGCAGGGAACGCAGGCAAAGTAGCAAGATCGTTTCCAAATAATGCAGAAGTGTCGGTAAATCTAGTACCAACTAATTGCATACCATCACCTGAATCACCAGCAAAACGAATTGTTACAGCTGGTATAGACTCAACAGTTTTATTTTCAATGCTTACTTCCTGATTTGTTTCTTCAGCTTCTACTACTGGTTCTTCTTCTACAGGTTCTTCAACAACTTCTTCAACTTCAGCGACAGGTTCTTCTACTACTGGTTCTTCAACAACTTCTTCAACTTCAGCGACAGGTTCTTCTTCTACAGGTTCTTCAACAACTTCTTCAACTTCAGCGACTGGTTCTTCTACCGGCTGGGATTCTCCTTTAATTTCAGCTAAAGCTTGCTCGACAGAAATACCTAAATGCTTAGCTCTTGCTTCTGCAGATCTAATCAATAGATATTCAGGTACGTTTAAAGGTTTTTCTTCACTCATAATTTAACTTTACCTGCTTAGTTTAATCCACGCGGGGATAATGTTATTTCATTTTTTTGTGGTGAGGCACAGTTTGAAACAGTTTCACCATCACAACATTCCGCTTGGTTCAAACCAAACATAGGGCATTGATTGTTAATACAAGCTCCATGACCATGAAGGTAGGTCATCTCTCTCTTGCACCAGGTACAAATTAAATTACTCATAACTCTTAAACTTGTGATAGGGCCAATACAGGTATCTTAGTTTCCAACAATCCTCAACTTTAATTGCACCAATAGATGAAGAATCACTAGAAGATTTTTGCCTATTATCTCCTAACACAAATATTTCGTCTTCCTGCAATGTAGTGGCCTCAAAAGAAACTGATTCACCGTTACCCCAGGTATCATTCATAGTTTTTCCATTAATTTTGATAACGCCATCTTCATTTGAAATTGTTTCACCTGGAAGTCCAATAACTCGTTTAATTATTTCAATATTTTTTGGAGTATATTCGTAAATTACAATATCTCCACGATTTAATGGTTCTGATACTTTTATTGCTAATACGTAATCGCCTTCGTGCAATGATGGCTCCATACTTTCTTCTTTGATTTCATACGCTCTGTATGTTCCATCTTTGTTATTTTTAAGAAATAAATAGACAGCGATGATAAGAAGGTTTCTAATATTTAATATCCGTGCAATGCTTTTAATCATATAGTTTTTTTGTTATTAAAATTAATAGTAGATTACTAAAGGAGATTTATGAAGTTATTTAAACCAACAAGAGTAGCTCATGCTCATTGTGATTTGCCATGTGGTGTTTATGATCCCGCACAAGCAAGAATCAATGCAGAGTCAGTTGTAAATGCCTCCAAAAAATATCAAGAATCTGATGATCCTGCATTCAAGCAACGTTGCATCACCATCAAAGAAGATATGGCTGAAGAGGTTAAAAAAGATCTATGGGTATTGTGGACAGATTATTTCAAGCCAGAACACCTTGAAAAATTCCCAAATGTTCATGATCTTTTCTGGAATGCAACAAAAAAAGCTGGAGAAGCAAAGAAAACAGAAGATCCTGCAGTAGGTGAGGAGCTTCTAGGTTTGATTAATGAAATAGATGAGGTATTTCAAGCTACAAAAAGCTAATCAAATTTTTTAAAAAGGTGTCCTATGTCTTGTAATGGGGCACCTTTTTTTATGTCGTTTACGGACCAATTATTATTCGTATTTTTTTCAATTGCACCCTTTACAATCTCAGATGTTGTTGGCATAAAAGGAGTAAATAATGATGCACATGCTTCTATTGCCGTAAGAGATGTATGAAGTATTGCTGTTGCTCTAGAACTGTCTTCTTTTATAACTTTCCATGGTTCTGTTTCATTTAGATAAGCATTAATTTTATTTACATAGCCCATAACTGACTGAAGTGATGATTTGAGTTCGACCTTTTCGATTAATTCACCAGTCTTTTCAAAACAATCATTGCCTTCATCGATTATTTTTTTGTCAACATCGGTTAATTCAAAATCAAATTCTAAATTTTCAAAATTATTTATATATTGGGAAAATACTCTTTGAACTAAATTCCCCCATGCTGCTACAAGTTCTTCATTATTGCGTCTAATCATTTCATCTTCTGAGATTTCAGAATCATTCTGCTCGGGCAGGATACTTGCTAGAGCATATCTCAATGAGTCCGGATTCCATTCATCGAGATAATCGTTTAAAGTTTTTCCAACACCTCTACTTGCAGATGCCTTTTCACCTTTTATTAATATGTATTGGTTTGCTGGAACGTTCGTTGGTAGGTTTAAATCACCATATGCAAGTAACATGGCAGGCCATATTATTGCATGAAAAGGAACGTTGTCTTTTCCAACAAAATAATAAGACTCCGCATCCTCATTTAGCCAAAAATCTTTCCATGCATCAGGTGTGCCATTATTTACTGCCCACTCTTTTGCAGCTGATAAATAACCAATTACTGCTTCAAACCATACATATATTTTTTTTCCATCACCTAATTCATTTTCTGGAATATCTATTCCCCAGTCAAGATCTCTTGTTATTGCTCTATCTTGTAAACCTTCTTCTACAAATGATTTGGAGAAATTTATAACGTGAGGTCTCCAACCTTCTTTACTATTTAGCCATTCGGAAAGCTTGTCATTAAGAGCACTTAACTTTAAAAAATAATGTTCGGTCTCTTTGAACTCGGCATTATTTCCGTTAATTTTACTTTTAGGATTTATAAGCTCTTCAGGATCAAGAGTCGTACCGCAAGAGTCACATTGGTCACCTCTTGCCTCTAAATAATTACATTTTGGACATTCACCCTCAACATATCTATCAGGTAAAAACTTTTTTTCTTGTGGATCAAAAGCCTGAATGCTTTTGTTTTTCTCAATGAAGCCATTTTCTTTTATTTTTAAAAACATTTCCTGAGTAACTTCTTTATGATTATCGGTCATTGTTGTTGTGTAGTTATCCCATTGAATGTTCAATTTATCCCAATAGCCGAGAAATTCATTATGATATCGATTTACTATCTCGATTGGTTCAACACCTTCATCATCTGCTCTTACAGTTATTGGTGTTCCGTGAACATCACTTCCAGATACCATAATTACGTTATTGCCTATCAGTCTGTTATATCTTGCAAATATATCTGCCGGCAAATAAGCTCCGCCTATATGACCTAGATGTCTAGATCCGCTTGCATATGGCCAAGCTACACAAACTAATACGTTTTTTGACATAACACTTTAAGAATAGACTTTTAAATCACAAAGACTACATTTTTGTGAAACATTTATGAAACATTCCGGTAATAATCATTTAACTTTTAAGAGGTCTCTTAACATCTATATTTAATTAGGTTGTTACAAAAGGAGATTTAAAAAATGGAACTAGCAACTTATGTAGATAGCTTGTGGATCGTTGTTGCAGGTATATTAGTCATGTTTATGCAACCTGGCTTTATGCTTGTGGAGACCGGATTTACAAGATCTAAAAACTCAGTCAATATAGTTATGAAAAACTTTATGGACTTTTCCGTCGGTGCAATTACCTATTGGGCATTTGGATTTGCATTGGCATACGGTGGAACTACTCTTGGTGGATTTTTAGCCTATGGTAGTTTCTTTTTGGAAGGTGACTCAATTACCTACTTCTTCCAAGTAGTCTTTGCGGCAACTGCAGCAACAATTGTTTCTGGTGCAGTCGCAGAAAGAACAAAATTTAGCGCATACTTATTATTTCAACCATTTATATGTGGTGTAATTTATCCAATAGTTACCCACTGGGTCTGGAGTGGTCAAGGTTGGCTCGGTGACTTAGGTTTCATTGACTTTGCAGGTTCTGGTGTTGTACACATGGTTGGTGGCTTTGCAGCCCTAGCTGGTGTTCAAATTGTGGGTCCAAGAATCGGAAAATACGACGATAATGGAAACCCTCAAGTAATACCTGGAAGCTCAATGGTAGCTGGAGCACTTGGTGTATTTATCCTCTGGTTTGGATGGTATGGATTTAACGTTGGATCTGCTTTAGCAGCAGTAGATGTTGACCTTGCTGCAATTGCAGTAACAACAACTTTATCAGCTTCTGCAGGTTCTATAACTGCGATGTATACATCAATGATTTCCGGGAAACCAAATGTTGGTATGACCTTAAATGGTGCTTTAGCTGGTTTAGTTGGAATAACTGCTGGTTGTGCAAATGTAAACAACTTAGGTGCAGTTCTAATCGGTTTGGTATCAGGTGTGTTAGTTGTGTACTCAATCAACTTCTTAGAGAAAAAAGGATTTGATGATGCTGTAGGTGCTGTCTCAGTTCACGGAATATGTGGTATCTGGGGCGTACTAGCTGTGGCAATTTTTGATACTACAGATGGTTTAGTCTACGGCGGAGGAGCCACATTGTTTCTACCACAATTAATCGGTATTTTAGCAATTGGTGCCTGGGCATATGGAACATCTTTCCTTGTGTTTAAAGTTATTGATTCAACAGTTGGACTTAGAGTTACAGCTGAAGAAGAAATTGCTGGGTTGGATGCTACAGAGCACGGAACATCAGCATATGGAGATTTCATCACTAAAAAGTAACAAATAATTAAGAAAACCAGCTAAATTTAGGTCCCCCCCTAAAGATTTTTAAGGCTGGTTTTCTTATTTAAATAACCCTTTATTCATAGTAAAATTGTCATACTTATGACATTTCAATTCGAAGAAAAAGATTCTTGTGGTGTAGGTTTTATTGCATCAAGAGGTATCCCTAGGACACATGGGATGACTTTAAAAATTCTAGAATGTCTTTCTAACCTCGACCATAGAGGTGCCAAGTTTGCGGATGGAACCGGAGATGGAGCTGGAGTACTTACAGAGATTCCTTTCGAGTTAATTGAAGCTGAATTAGTTGAAAGAGGAATCACACTTGGAGAAAAAGAAAAATTAGGATTGATCTCTTGCTTTTTTGATCCAAAAAATATTACCGAGTCAATTGAGCTAATTGATAACAAGCTTGAAGAGTTTGACATTAAGCTACTCTATTGGAGAAAAGTTCCTACAGACAAAGAAATCCTAGGAACAATGGCAAAAAATTCAAAACCTGGAATTTATCAAGCTGTCATCTGTTCCACAAAAGAATATGAATACAGTTTTGAAAAATATCTTTATCTTTTCAGAAAATCACTAGAAACAGATCTTGAAAAAAATGAATTTCTCAACATTCATATCAATTCGTGTTCGAGTAAAACAGTTGTATATAAAGGTCTCTTTACAGCCACTCAGACAGCAGATTTTTATTGGGATTTAAGAAATCCTTTGTACAAAACAAGGTATGGAGTATTTCATCAAAGATTTTCTACCAATACAAGTTCAACATGGGATAAAGCACAACCTTTTAGAATGCTCGCACACAATGGTGAAATAAACACAATTAGAGCTAATTATTCCTGGATGAAAGCTAGAGAGGTGGATGCCTCTTCAAACATTTGGAAAGATGACATTGAGAGGTTAAAACCATTTATTAATGAAAGCCTTTCAGATTCTGGACAACTTGATAATGCAATAGAGTTACTTGTTCAATCTGGAAGAAAACTCGCTCATGCTCAAGAGATGCTTATTCCTTCAGCATGGGAAAACAACCCGAGATTTTCGAAAGACCAGCAATCATATTATCAATACCATGCATTCTTATCAGAACCATGGGACGGTCCTGCAGCTATTGTTGCTACTGATGGAGACGATATTATTGCAGGGTTGGATAGAAGCGGATTGAGACCACTCAGATGGATGGTTTCAGATAGATATATTTTAGCTGCCTCAGAAGTAGGTATTTGTCCCTCAGTTGAAGCCGGTGCATATAAAACTGCTCAACTTGAGCCAGGACAAACAATTAGATATCGTATCAAAAATGATGAGTTATTAGACGAACAAGAAGTAATAGAAAAACTTGCTGAGAAAAACCCATATAAAGAATGGGTAAATACAAAACCTTTAGTTGCTGATACCGAATTTAGTGATAAACCAGACGAGATTGAGCTAGATCTGCTCTCAGAATATTTCCAATATACACCAGAAGAGGAAAGATTAATTTTATTACCGATGATCCAAGGTGATATTCCAACAGGTTCAATGGGTAATGATTCTCCACTTGCAGTATTGAGTAAAAATAAACCAAGATTGAGTCGATATTTTCATCAAATGTTTGCTCAGGTAACGAATCCTCCAATTGATCCGATAAGAGAAAGATTTGTAATGTCAACTAAAACTTATCTTGGAAAGAGAGGATCAATATTAAAAGAGACATCTCAACAAGCAAATCTCATAACACTTGAATCACCAATTCTCAGTAAAGGAAGTTATGATCTTTTGGTTTCAAAAGAATTTTCAAAAGACAAATCAAAAGTTTTTGATATCAGCTTTGATAAAACAAAATCTAATCTTGAAGGATTTCTTGATAAATTATGTGAGGACGTTTATGAGGCTGTAATAAACAAAAAGTCTTTAATTATATTAAGTGATAGAGATGTAGTAAAAGGCAACAGTGTCGCCCCATCACTATTAGTGATCGGAAGAGTTCATCAACACTTGATTAACAAGGGTGTAAGACTAAAAGCATCACTGATAGTTGTATCTGGAGAGATAAGAGATGCACATGACTTATCGTGTCACATCGCATATGGAGCATCAGCTGTTTGGCCATATTTAGCCCTTGAAAAAGCAAGACTACTTTCAATTGACAATCCAGATTTAAATTTATCACCTGCACAGGCTCAAGAAAATTATAGAGATGCACTTAATAAAGGCCTGTTAAAGATAATGTCAAAAATGGGTATTTGTACAGTTTCTTCTTATCGAGGGTCTGAAATTTATGAAATTATAGGTCTCGATAAAGAAATGACAAATGATGCTTTCTCAAATTCTTACACTAGAACTGAAGGTTTGGGATATGACAAGATAAATGAAAACTTACTCATTTTTGGGAATGAAGAACCTTTTGATCTTGAGATTGGTGGCTTCTATAAACATAAAAAGGGAAGTGAGCCACATGTAACATCTCCAGTAACAGTCCTGAAATTACAAAAGGCAGTTAGATCTGGTGATAGAGAGGAATGGAACAAATATCTAGATTCGTTAGAAGACAGAGATAATGTTCAAATTCGTGATTTATTTACCCTTCCAGAAAATAATAAAATATTTAGCAATGAAAATGAAGACTCTTCACTAGAAGAAATTTATCAAAAATTTACTGTTAGCTCAATGTCTTTAGGAGCACTGTCCGAAGAAGCACATCAAGCACTAGCAATTGCGATGAATCGCTTAGGAGCTAAATCTGGTTCTGGTGAAGGTGGAGAAGACCCTGATAGATATGGAACAGAAAAAAATTCTAAGATCAAACAAATTGCATCAGGAAGATTTGGTGTAACTCCTGATTATTTAGCATCTGCTGAAGAATTTCAAATTAAAATGGCTCAAGGTTCAAAACCAGGAGAGGGAGGACAGTTACCTGGATTTAAAGTAGATTCTCATATTGCAAAATTAAGGCATACTGTTGAGGGTGTGACATTAATTTCACCACCACCTCATCACGATATCTACTCTATTGAGGATTTAGCACAGTTAATCTATGATTTAAAAACATTTAATCCAAACAATCCTGTAAATGTAAAACTTGTCTCTGAGCCAGGTGTAGGTGTTATTGCAGTTGGTGTAGCAAAAGCCGGTGCAGATATTATTACAATTGCTGGTAGCGATGGTGGCACGGGAGCAAGTCCATGGACAAGTATTAAACATGCTGGTTCACCATGGGAACTTGGTTTAAGTGAAACTCATCAAGCTCTTGTAGAAAATAATATGAGAGATAAAGTATTACTTGAAGTTGATGGTGGTCTCAGATCTCCTAAGGACATTATCATTGCCACATTACTTGGTGCTGATAGATATGGATTTGGAACATTACCTCTTTTAGCTTTAGGTTGTAAGATGGTCCGCCAATGTCATGAAAATACTTGTCCAGTTGGTATTGCAACACAGGATGAGAACCTAAGGGCTAAATTTACCGGTGCTCCAGAACAAGTAATGCAATTATTTAAATTTATTGCAGAGGATGTTAGGTCTTATCTTCAAATTTTTAATGTAGATTCACTAGATGATTTAATCGGCCATGCAGACTTACTGGGTCTTAAAGTAATGGATAATAACCTTCCAAAAAGCTTGCACAAGTTACTAAGAAATGCTGTGTCAGATAAAAAACATCCTGGCTTTATACGACACGATGAAGGCCGTCTATCTAGAAGACTCACTTCAGAAATAATGAAAGGCTTGAGAAGTAAACAATCTACAATTATTCAGTATCCAGTATCAAATGAAGATAGAAGTATAGGTGCAAGAGTCTCAGGCGAAGTATCAATCAACAAATTAGGAGAAGTTCTAAAAGACAATCCAACACATATAAGTTTGTCTGGTGCAGCTGGCCAAAGCTTTGGAGCTTTTATAAGGGATGGAATCAATCTTAAACTTATTGGTAGTGCCAATGATTATGTAGGAAAAGGAATGGGTGGAGGAAGCATAACTATTATTCCACAGGGTACTAAAAACAAGGGTGCTTACCATGCTGCGGGTAATGCAATCCTATATGGAGCTACAGGTGGGCAACTTTATATTTCAGGAAGAGTTGGTCAAAGATTTGGTGTTCGAAACAGTGGAGGAATAGCTGTAGTTGAGGGTTGTAGCGCACACGCCGCAGAGTATATGACAGGTGGAACATTAATCATCTTGGGTAGTGTAGGGTTTAATTTTGGTGCAGGAATGACTGGCGGAAAAGTAATAGTATTAAAAACTCAAAAGAACTTTTCACAATACATATCAAAATCTGCACCCGAATCTCGAGAGATGAATGATATTGATCTACTTGAGTTGAGAGCTTTCTTAAATAAACACATTGAACAAACTGGATCTGAATTAGCTAAAGATATTCTTAAGAAAGAAAAAGATTGGTCAAAAATATTTACTGTTTTTGGAGGGATAGCCAATGTTACCGAAAGCGACATAGACACTGCAAAAGCAAAAATTGAGGCCCTTGATTAATTAACTATTTCTTTATAGCAAATTAAGTTATACCATAAGAATATGAATACAAATTTATCAATGAATAACATTGTCGACTGGACAACAACATCAGATCTAGTTGGAAATGTGAAAGTTGACGAGGTTGGTGTGCTTGATAGAGTGTCTTCTCTTGCTACACGTAGTATAAAAAGGGAATCTAAATTAGATGCTTTAGAAAAAATAGTAAGCATGTGTGACCTAACAACATTAGAGGGTGAAGATACTGAAGGTAAAATTATCCAAATGTCATCAAAAGCTATGTCACCAGATCCAAATGATGACAATGTACCTAGTGCTGCTGCTGTATGTGTATACCCAGCGCTTGTATCGACAGCTAAAAAAATTGTAAAAGATTCAAATGTTAAAGTAGCATCTGTGTCTTCTTATTTCCCCAGTGGCCAAGCTCCTATAGAATCAAAAATTTCAGATACTCAATTCGCAATTGATGAAGGTGCTGATGAAATTGATATTGTAATCAATAGAAAAGCTTTTTTTGAAGGAGATTACAAAAAAGTTTATGAAGAGATAAAGGCTCTAAAAGATGTTTGTGGAGAAATTCATCTAAAAACAATACTAGAAATTGGCGAACTGAAAACATATGAAAATATTAAGAAAGCAAGTGTAATTGCTTTATGTGCAGGATCTGATTTTATAAAAACTTCAACCGGCAAGATATCTAATGGTTCATCAAGGGAAGCGTGCCTAATAATGGCAAGAACTGTTCGTGAGTTTGAATCCTACGGGTATGGCATGAGAGGGATAAAAGTTGCTGGTGGTATTAGAGACGCTAAAGATGCAATACGATATTTAGTAATTATTAATGAAGAGCTAGGCGGTTCTTGGCTTTCCGCAGATTATTTTAGGTTTGGAGCATCAAGCTTGTTAGATGATGTACTTAAACAAATCAAAAAACTAAAAACTAATGCTTATCAATCAAGTTATTATTTTCCAAGAGGGTAATTTATGAATAATTGGGAATACGCAGAATCAATTGAATCAGAAAAAATTGTAAAAATAGAAAAAAAATATGGTCATTTTATTAATGGGGAATTTGTATCACCAAATTCTAAGAAATATCTCGATACAATATCTCCATCAAGTGAAGAAGTTTTATCCTCAATCTCAATTGGTAATGAAAAGGATGTAGATTTCGCTGTAAACGCGGCAAAAGAAGGTCTCAAACAATGGAGTAAAACCTCTCCATCAGAGAGATCAAAGTATTTATTCAAGCTTGCAAGATTAATCCAAGAGAGATCTAGAGAGTTTGCAGTTTTAGAAAGCTTAGATGGTGGAAAGCCTATAAAAGAATCTAGAGATTTTGACCTTCCACAAGTTGCACAAAACTTTTTCTACTATGCCGGCTGGGCTGACAAGATTGATCTTGCATGGGGTAGTGGAATTTCAAAACCTTATGGAGTTGTAGGTCAAATTATTCCATGGAACTTTCCATTATTAATGCTTTCATGGAAAGTTGCTCCCGCGCTAGCAACGGGAAATACTGTAGTTTTAAAACCTGCTGAGACAACTCCACTAACCGCTTTATTATTTGCAGAACTATGTGATGAAGTGGGTCTTCCTAAAGGTGTTTTTAATTTAATTACTGGTGATGGAACTACAGGTTCCGAATTAGTAAATCATAAAGATATAAAGAAAATTGCTTTTACTGGTTCCACAAGTGTTGGTAAGTACATACAGAAATCATTAGCTGGAAGAGATGTTGGCCTTACCCTTGAGCTAGGTGGAAAGGCGGCCAATATTGTTTATAACGATGCAGCCTTAGATGAAGCAGTAGAAGGAGTTGTAAATGGAATCTTCTTTAATCAAGGACACGTATGCTGTGCTGGAAGCAGATTATTAGTTCAAGAGGATATACATGATGTATTTATCAATAAACTTGAAAAAAGAATGCAGACTTTAAGAGTGGGCAATCCTCTCGATAAGAATACTGATATAGGTGCAATTAATTCAAAAGATCAGCTTGATAAAATCACTGATCTAGTCAATGAGGGTGTAAGCGATGGTGGAGAGCTCTTTCAAATTGAATGTGAACTCCCTAAGAATGGTTTTTGGTTTAAACCAAGTTTATTTACTGGGGTTCAGGCAAATTATAAAATTGCTACAGAAGAAATATTTGGTCCAGTATTGACCACCTTAACATTTCGAACTCCAGATGAAGCTGTTGAAATAGCAAACAATACAGAGTATGGATTATCTGCAGGGATTTGGACTGAAAAAGGATCAAAAATTTTATGGACTGCAGACAGGCTTGATGCTGGTGTTATTTGGGCAAACACATTTAACAAATTTGATCCTGCTTCTCCATTTGGTGGATATAAAGAATCTGGTTTTGGAAGAGAAGGTGGCAGGCATGGTCTCCTTTCTTATTTAAAGGCATCATCATGACAGAAGTAAAGAAAACATATAAACATTACGTAGATGGGAAATTTGTAAGATCTGAGTCAGGTAAAGTGTATGCAATTGATCTTAAAAAAGAAAAATATGAGATCCCTCTTACTTCAAAGAAGGACTTAAGAGACGCTGTTACATCATCTAAAGCTGGATTTGCGAAATGGAATTCATTAACTATGTACAACAAATCACAGATACTTTATAGATTGTCTGAAATGATTGAAGGAAATAAAGAATCATATATTGCTTTATTACAACAACACGGTTTAACAAAGAATGATTCGAAAAATGATGTTGAGGATGCTGTAAATACCATTATTTGGTACGCAGGAATTGTTGATAAATGGGAACAATTGACTGGTAATTTAAATCCAGTCGCAGGAGAGTATTTTAATATATCGCATCAAGAACCAATCGGAGTGACTTTCTCATTAAGCTCTGACGATATATCTTTGAATAGTTTGGTTAAATCTTTTCTGCCAGCAATGTCAGTTGGCTGTTCTGTTATATCATTTACAAACCAGAATGCAGTCTTGGCTTTAAAACTCTCAGAGGATATCAATAACTCAGATTTCCCATCAGGAAGTCTTAACATTTTGACGGGAAATTTTGAAAATATTGTAGAAGACGTTGGGGCTCATGTTGAAATAAGATTAGCCGCAATTTATTCAAATATTTCAAATGACCTATTAGAAACTTTAGATGTCAAAGGTTCTGATTCAGTAAAGAGAATAGTTAATTTGCCAAGTGATGAGGGCTTGGGTTCTATAATTCCATTTGTTGAGACAAAAACAGTATGGCACCCTAAGGGCCAATAAACTGTCACTCTCGAGTCTTAATATAAAATCATTACTCATTAACCCTGTTTAAGCTGTCTTGGTTATCAAGGCAGCTTATTCATATAAGTTGTTATTATTACCAGATGACTGAAGAGAACTATGAAGATGTTCTAGCCAACAAGGGAATGCCTGTTCCAAATGTTTGGATTGAGCTTGAGGGTGAATTTGTAGAATTTGATAAAGAAAATGAATCTTTAAAATGTAAATTTCCAGTCAGAGAAAGATATTTTAATCCACTTCCAACAACTCTTGGTGGAATTATTGATTCTTGGATAGACATCACCATGGGACCACTGAGTGTTTTACTTGGTCAAAAATCTGTTTCTAGAAATTTTTCTATTAAATATATTAAACCAGTTGGGCCATCTACAAGCTATGTCACAGCTGTTGCTTGGAGAGAGAGTATTGATGGAAGAAATAGTGTATTTAAAGGTGAACTTTACTTAGACAATGGTGAACTGGCTGCAATTGCTGAATCGGAGCTTGTAGAAATTAAATAGACTGAGTTCTTGAATATAAAAAGGCTGAAGAAAGAATTATTCCTATTCCTACAAACTGAATTGAATTAGTTATCTCATTTAAAAACTGGTATCCAAAAAATATGGAAAATATTGGAATCATGTAAACAACAAACGAACTTGAAATACGTCCGACATTATTTAGTAATTTGTAATAACTTAAGAAAGCTATTCCTGTTCCGCCAATTCCTAATATCATCATTGGAATTAGTGAAACTTCAAGAGTTGGAATCTTAAAAGTAGCGGTAAAACCAAACATTAATAAGGAAAGCAAAGATGCGTATCTCATAACTATTTTGATTACGATTAGGGAATCATATTTTTTAATTAAAGGCTCAACAAGGTTTACAGAAATTCCATAAGATATAGATGCTATTAGGGCATAAATTGAACCAATACTGAAGGATAATTCATTTAAGCCATCTCCAAGAGTTATTAATCCAACTCCAATAAATCCAGAAAAAATATAAATAAGTTGAAGTCGGGTTACTTTTAGTTTGTAAAAAACCACGGCAATAAATGCTACGAAGATTGGAGTTGATCCGTTAATTAAACCAGCTAAAGATGATGTTATAGTTTGTTCAGCAATCCCAAACATATAAAAAGGGAGTGCCATCCAGAAAAAAGAAATTATTAACATCCAAATATGATCACTCTTTTCAATTTTCTCATTTGTTCTAACAAAAATATTTATGAATATGGCACCAATTACAATTCGATAAATCGCAATATCAGAGGGATTGAGTTCATTTAAAGAATATTTAATCATCAAAAAAGATGATCCCCAAATTGAGGAAGTAATTAAAGCTAAAGTTAAATTTTTAATTTGCACAAGATAACGAGCCTAACATAGATTCGTTGTTATGGAGCCACCCCAACAGGGTAGTTGATTAGTGTCAGTGGTTCAGACTTACACAAAAAGCGGCTCCAATTTAAGTCTAGATGAAAGAATAATTAGATTATCTGGTCAGTAATTATTTCAATATTTTTTGAATAATTCTTTAAAAGATTAATTGGTAAGTCATTCTCTTCGTTTACACTTTTAAGTATATTTTTCTTACTTTCTCCAGTTGCTAGTACATATATCTTTTCAATTTTTCCAAGTAAGTGAAAAGTTGATGTAACTCTCCACTTTGTTTTTATATTTACTTCATTTGCAACATAAAGTGAATCATTGTTTTCAAGGGCTTTTGTACCTGGGAACAGTGACGCTACATGTCCATCATCACCCATACCAAGAATTGCTACATCGAATATCTGGATTGTGCTTTTTAACTTATCTTCATATTTTTTTGCATCACTTTCAGGAGAGGAGCTTGTAAATTCAAATTTTAAAATATTTGCGTTAGTTCTTTCAAAATATTCATTAATCATCCTCTGGTTTGAAAGGTCGTTATCTTCTTCAATCCATCTGTCATCGATTGTCCAAAGAAAAGTTTTTGAGAGGTCATCAAAGCTTTCTGCAATCATTGAATAAGTTAATTTAGGAGTGTTCCCACCTGAAAGTCCAATTGAAAAATCTTTTTTTGACTTAACAAATAAATCTTTAATCTCGCCTACAAGATAACTGGACGCACTCTCATGGTTGTCTTCATGATGAATATTTATATCATGTGTCATAAAAAAATTGTTACACTTTAAACTTCAAGTAATATCAATGTTAGTGGAAAAACATATTTCAATTGAAGGTAACCACAAATTAAGTGGTGAGATAAATGTAAAAGGCGCTAAAAATGCTGTACTCAAAGAAATGATTCTTCCTATTCTCTCAGAAGGAAAATATGTTCTTACTAATGTTCCTTTGATCGCAGATGTTCAATATATGCAAGACGTTTTAGAAGTTCTCGGTATCAATAGTACTTTTCAAGATGATGCTTTAGAGATTGAAACACCTTCACACATTGGTATAGAAGCCCCTTATGAAATAGTTCAAAAAATGAGAGCCTCAATAATTATTCTTGGACCTTTGTTAGCACGTTGTGGTGAAGCTAGAATCGCATTTCCAGGTGGAGATCAATTAGGACCTAGACCTGTTCAAATGCATTTGGACGCACTAGAAAAAATGGGTGCAATTTTTGAACTCGACCATGGTGTTTTAATTGGAAAAACAGATGGTCTGAATGGTGTGGAAATAAATCTTCCTTATGCATCAGTTGGAGCAACAGAAAATGTTTTATTAGCCGCTGTTCTTGCTAAGGGTAGAACCGTAATTGAGAATGCTGCAAGAGAACCAGAAATAGTTGATATTGCAAATATGCTCATAAAAATGGGTGCAAACATTATTGGAGCTGGTACAAGTGAAATAATAATTGAAGGTGTTGAAAAATTGGCTCCAACGAACCATGAAATTATTGGGGATAGAATAGTTGCAGGAACTTTTTTAGCAGCAATATTATCTACAAAAGGTTCTGGAAAAATCAATGGAATAAATCCCGAACATTTACCTATGGAAATAAAAAAATTAAATGAAATGGGTGCAAAGATAGAAACCAATTCAACATCAATATCAGTTGAATACCAAGATAATCTTCAAGCTATAGAACTTTCAACACTACCTTTTCCTGGAGTAGCTACAGATCTTCAACCAATTTTTGGATCAGCTCTGTTATTAGCTGATGGAACATCAATATTAACTGAGAATGTTTATGATCAACGTTTTCAATGGATACCAGAAGTACAAAGGATGGGTGCAAATATACAAACTGGCTGGCAACATGCAATGATTAAGGGTGTTAAGAGACTATCTGGTGCGCCGGTACATGCAACAGATATAAGAACGGGTGCAAGTTTGATTATTGCTGCGTTACAAGCTGATGGTTTTTCAACAATTTCAGGAATAGACCACATTAACAGAGGATATGAAGATATCGTAATGTCATTAAGCTCATTAGGGGGAGTAATCGAATATAATAATAATGATGGATGATAAAGGAATTAATTTTCCAACTTTTAAGGAAAGACCTGAAAAGGTTGATATTGACCTTGATATATTAAATGACACAATCGAATATATCCGTCCCGCAGTTCAAGCTGATGGAGGAGATATTAAACTATCTTCTGTCGAAGATGGTGTTGTTAATATTGAGATGCTAGGGGCGTGTCAGGGTTGTCCATTGTCTATTGCAACATTGAAAAGTGGAATTGAGAGAATTTTAATAGATAAAGTACCAGGTGTTGAACAAGTAATTGCAACTTAATTTAGTTCAAGGTCAATCTGCTATAAAAATTTAAACCAACCAACCTACTCCCTTGAACTAAAGGCTCAATTTCATACTCAATTTCATTTAATACTAAAATACCTCCATATTCATTTGGATCAGTTATCTCATCGTACAGTCCAAGTCCAGATAGAATATCTTCTCTACCATCTCTATCTAATTCATCATCTGAAAGCGAAATTATTAAAAGTAAAAACAATTTGGTTTGCTGAGTTGTGGTAGTGTCATTTGTTGTAGGAGCAAAAAATTGTACAGTTCTTACAATTTCATTTTCTATGTTTAGGTTCAAAATAAATATATTATCTTGTTTGGATGCATCTCCCCACTTGTAAACGAGTTGATCTTTATCTGAGGATGTCCACTTTACTTCATCAGGATTAATTGAAAAAAATAATATAGTTTCCTCATCGTTAGAAATAGAATTGACAACACTATTCCATGTTGATACAAAAATTTCTGGTGATTTACCAAGTGCAGAATCCCAATCAACTAAATCTTCCTGGTTGTTACTCTCGTTTTCTAAAGCTTCATCTGCATTATTTTCAATAGATAAATTGTTATCTTCAGTGCAAAAAGTTATAAATAATAGTAATAATGCAAGTTTTGCTAATTTCATTTTTCAAATATTTCTTTTAAATTATTTAAATTTTGTTTCCATATAAATTCTAATATTGGTTTTCCAAAATATTCACCTATTGGACCTCCTAGATAGAAAGGAAAATTCAATGTTTCGATCCATTTAAACTTAGTTTTCTTCTCAGAAATTTCATGAAACTGCATTTCACCTACGCCAGTAACTATTCCAACATGGTCAACTCCTATGGCTTTTTTATTTTCCCATTTAGTAAATGTCATAAAATCATTAAGCTTTATAGGGCCAATTTTTGTAAGTACTTTAATCTTCGTACCGACACCAGACTTCTTATCAGTTTGAAAATAAATTTTCTCTGCATCTTTCATCCAGTTTGAATGATTTTCTATTTTTGACACTTCATTCCAGACTTCATCTAGAGAAGCATTTATAGTTATTTCTACTGAAATTGTTTTACTCATTGGGTGTTTTACAATCTTAGTTCCTCACTAAAATAATTGGGTATGAAAAATCAAGACTATTTATATCTAGATCATGCTGCATCAACACCGATGCGTAGATCTGCATTAGAAAAATATGTAGAGGCAGAAAGTTTTGGATTTGCAAACTCTTCAGGTGGACATAAATTATCCAGGGATTCAAAAAATTTATTAGAAGACTCAAGAGAAAAGATTGCTGGATTATTTAATGCAGCACCAGGTGAAATCATATTCACTAGCGGTGGTACAGAAGCAGACAATTGGACAATCAAATCTTTATTTGAATCAAAAAAGCCTGATGATAATCTTGTAACTTCAAATATTGAGCACGAGGCTGTTTTAGCATCGGCAGAATGGGTATCTATAAATGGATATCAAACTAAATATGCTAAGTCTGATGAAAATGGATTTGTATCCAAAGATGAATTTTTAAACCAAATAGATGACAACACTAAAGTTGCTTCATTAATGTGGGGTAACAATGAAACAGGTGTTATCCAACCTGTAAAAGATGTTTCTAAAGAAATAAAATCAATAAATTCAGCGACTCTTTTTCATTCAGATGTTGTTCAAGGGATTATTTCAGATAGTATTGATTTTCATAGAAATGGCATTGAAAGCGCTGCTATATCTGCTCATAAAATTGGGGGACCAAAAGGAGTAGGTGCGATGTTCATAAATAATAAATACAAATTACCTAGCTTTCTTCACGGAGGCAAACAAGAACTTGAAAGAAGAGCAGGAACTGTAGACGTTCCTGGCATCGCAGCATTTGCAACCGCCCTTGAAGAACAACAAAGTAGATTTGATGAAGAAGTTGGTCTAATGAAGAATGAAAGAACAATTTTTGAAGAAAAGCTTAAGAATTCATTAAATATAGAAATTGTTGGAGATTCAATGAATAGGCTTCCACACATAAGCAATGTTCAATTTAAAAATCTTAATTCTGAAGTACTTTTAATTCAATTAGATCTAAATGGTCTTGGCGTTTCACGAGGTTCTGCATGTGCAAGCGGTGCTCAAAAACCATCTCATGTATTAGAGGCTATGAATATAAATCCTAAATTTATAAATAGTCATTTAAGGTTTAGTTTTGGCTGGACAACAAAAGCTGGAGATGGAAGCAAAGCAGCAGAAATAG
>LULU01000011.1_pt1 | contig 23376 bp, 19 predicted proteins | sample 729521 | NCBI WGS metagenome assembly LULU01 (sample SAMN03860281, study PRJNA289734) | marine metagenome | biome: seawater column; feature: ocean; material: water; isolation source: Red Sea water column Station 108 - depth 50m | place: Saudi Arabia: Red Sea | collected 2011-10-15 | depth 50 m | reverse complement strand
GCATCAAGTCGCAAAGATACTTACAGAACAAGAGATACATGGATGGACATTTGATGAATCAAAAGGTCAGCAACTTGAGTCATCTCTCCGACGAGAGATGGAAGAAACTGTTGACATACTTCGAGGACAATTCCCTTTCGTTGCAGGATCGTTGTTCACTCCTAAACGAGATAACGCAACACAAGGATACAGAGAAGGATGTGAAATACAACGAATAAAGGAGTTTAACCCAACATCACGAGACCACATAGCATGGATTCTGACGACTCATTTCAAAGTCAAATTGAGCAAGACCACCACGACTGGGAAACCAATTATCGACGAGATTACATTGATGGAGATAGATATTCCCTTCTCGAAACAATGTGCGAAATGTTTGACGATAAAGAAGAAGCTTGGAATGATATCCGAAGGCGTGAACGCATGGAACAAGCTTGTTACGACTGAAGGTCGAATACATCATCATTGCTCAGTTTCTACTAACACATTTAGATGTGCTCATAGGAAACCGAACTTAGCACAAGTTCCAGCAGACAAAGAATTTAGAGAACTATTTACAGCAAGTTCTGGAAAAGTAATGGTAGGTGCTGACCTATCTGGGATAGAGCTACGAATGTTAGCTCATTACTTAGGACGGTATGACGGAGGTCGATACGCGGACATACTACTTAACGATGATATACATCAAGTTAACGCTGACAAAATAGGAATCACCCGCCGACAAGTAAAAAGTGTAACTTATTGCTTTCTTTACGGCGGCGGAAACCAGAAAATAGGTATGACATATGATAACACTTTACAACCCAAGGAAGCAAGTAAAAAAGGATCCGAGATCCGAAAGGCTTTCGTTGCTGCTATCGAAGGACTCTCCGACTTATTGGCAGCGGTTGCAGATAAGGCTACTAAGGGTTACCTCGTGGCATGTGACGGACGACGAGTGCTGGTCGATAGCCCGCACAAAGCATTAAATTACCTTCTTCAGTGCTCGGCAGGAATAGTAGCGAAGAGATGGATGGTTATTGCAAACGAATCAATAAAAAATCAATTTTCACAAGCATCACAACTAGCGTTTGTCCATGACGAGTTGCAGTACGAATGCTTACCACACGATATAAATGGAATTAAACACACCCTTGAAAGATCAGCAAAAAGAGCTGGAGCCTATTATGAACTTAGGTGTCCAATCGCAGCAGAAGCAAAGTCAGGAAAAAATTGGTCAGAAGTGCATTAAACGTTATTTACATCCATTAGATGAAAGGTTAAGTGCTACTGAAGACGGATTTGTTTGGACAACTTTAAAAAATTATACTCGTAAAGGTGAATTAGGTTCATGGAGAAAACTAAAAACATGGGCTAGAAAACACCAACCTTGGCGAGGTAATCAAGAGCATTTATCTATACCTGTGGCAATTGCGCATCATTTAAAAATAGCACCAACTACTTATACTTCTAGAATAGCTTTAGAATGTTTTTTAGGAAGATCATTAAAACGTGGAGAAGAAGCACGACATATACGAGATGGAGATTATTCAAATGGCATCAATAATTTAAAAGCAGGCAGTTATTTATGTAATCGTCTTGATGATGTAGAAAAAAACTTACATCTTACGAATTTAAATTATCTCAATGAAAATCTAAATAGATTAAAAGATTTTATAGGTCAAAAAATAAAAAAATCTCCAATTGAACTTTTTTCAAATACAAACAGGTTGAGAATAAGAGGTTGAAACTACTAATAGACTGCGACTACATTGTCTACAAATGTTGTGCAGCAGCAGAAACAGAAATGGATTTTGGTGATGACGTTATAGTTGTTACTTCTAATTTTTCTGACGCTATGAAATGCGTTAAAAGAGATTTAAATAGAATCCAGACAGAATTAGGGTCATTTGACGATGAAATGATTTTATTTTTTACAAGCCCTAATAATTTTAGGAAAAAAATTTTACCCGATTACAAGGGTCATCGACAACGAAAAAAGCCCTGTGGATTCAAAAGGGTCATACAGGAGTTAAAGAAAGAATACAAAGTTATCCTCAAGGATACACTTGAAGCTGACGATTCTTTAGGCATCTACGCTACAAAATATCCGGGCAACATTATCGTCTCACCTGATAAAGATATGAGACAGATACCCGGCAAGTTATATGACTTTAAAGAGACAGTTGAGATTACTCCTGAAGAGGGTGCAAAATGGCATCTGATTCAGTCCATGTCTGGAGACAACACTGACGGTTACGCAGGAGTTCCCGGTATAGGAGTAAAGAAAGCAACCAAAATCTTTGAAGAAAAAGGATACACATGGAAAGCAGTCGTTGAAACCTTTGAAGAAAAGGACATGACAGAAGAGGATGCGTTAGTTAATGCAAGACTTGCACGCATACTCACAACTACCGACTACGACCATACAGAACAGATACCAATACTTTGGACACCCCCAAATGAATACCAAATTAAATGAAGGTCCTGAATACTACCAGAGAGGAAACATAGAAGTATGGGATTTTATAAGAGATCAATCCCTGAACTATCACCTTGGAAACGTAATCAAATATGTATGTCGCGCTGGATATAAAGACGACGACTTAAAAGATTTAAAAAAAGCTGCCCATTATCTATTAAATGAAATCGAAAACCGCAAACAAAATAGCTAGGACTGGTCGAGTCCAAGCATGGATTGATAATCCAAGAGATCGTCTACCCGTAAGCTGCACGATTTTTAATGTCGATGACAGCATGGAAGGACCAAATGGAATCGAAGCAAGCTGGAGATTTGTATCGCATGCTCTGCGCTTTGGAGCAGGAGTTGCGGTCCACTTGTCGGACCTTAGACCAAGAGGAACAACAACAAATAAAGGACCTGATTCATTGGTTGCATCAGGACCAGTCTCATTCGGAAAAATCTACTCAACATTAAATGAAATTCTTAGGCGTGGAGGGACGTACCGCAACGGTGCTTGCGTCCTCCATCTTGATATTAATCACCCCGACATTCTTGAGTTCGTGCTCGCAGAAAGACACGAGCTCCCATGGGTCAAAAGATGTGTTGACCTCACCCAATCCCTCTGGGCTAAGGCAAGTCCTGAAACAAAGGAAAGCATTATACGAGGAATTGCTAGGGGAGACATCTGGCTCAACAAAATAAAATATGACAACAACAACAAAAGAATCCGAAGCAACGTTTGCTTGGAAGTTTATCTGCCCTCACGCGGAACATGCCTCCTCCAACATATCAATCTTTCAGCCTGTCGTATCGGCGACCTCAGACCGGCTTTCCGTGAGGGTATGTCGGAGCTGTGCGATCTCCATGGCAAGACAGGTGTTGGCGAATCTGGAGAGTATCTAGCACCAGAGGTCGACAGACAAGTAGGATTAGGAATGCTTGGCTTAGCTAACTTCCTAGCCCACAACAACATTACCTATGCCGAGTTTGGTAAGGCTCTTAAAGCGATGAATAACGCTGAGCCTTACGAAGGTTACGCGGGATTAGCTGCACGTGAGCTCTTCCTCGGCATACAAGAGGCAGCTAACATAGCACGTGAGAACAGAATGGAAAGAGCATTTGCTATTGCTCCTACAGCTAGTTGTTCTTACAGAAGTAGAGACTTAAAAGGTTTCACTGCTACACCAGAAATAGCACCACCTATTAGTCGCATAGTTGACAGAGATTCAGGTGAGTTTGGTGTTGAGCAAGTTAATTATGGAAATGTAGAGATCGCATCCGAGGTTGGATGGGAGAGTTATAAGTTAGTGGCAGATCAGATAATGATTATGCTCGACAGAACAGGATTGCTTCATGGCTATAGCTTCAACAGTTGGAGCGATATGGTGACTTACGATGAGGCTTTTATAGAAGAGTGGTTACTCAGCCCACAAACTTCTTTATATTATGCCTTGCAAGTAATGGGAAACACACAGGATAAAACAGATGCTTACGCAGCACTGGATGACACTGCTGTTGATGATTACTTAGCACAAATTATGAGTAATAAACCAGATGAAATAGCTTGTGATTGTCAGCAATGAACCCCTACATAAAATTATTGTCCAGAAAGAGAACATGGACACCAGTACAAACATCTAAAGGAAAACTAAAAGAAGGTGCAGAAGAAACCATCTACCGTGCTCTTGCAATACGCCATATGGAGTTACCAGTTGGCGAGTTTATTAGAGAAGCACTTGATAAAGAAGTTCCCGACACTGCTAGAGCACTTCTAGAGTCGAACGTTAAGGACGAGATCAAACATGATCTTGCACTTGGCTACATCACCAACGCACTAGGCGTAGATGACAAAGCCGAAGCCGAAGCATTACGCTTACGTGCAGCGTGGGAAGAACATCCAGATCACACAATATTAAAAGCATTAGTAGCTGAAAGAGCAATCTTTTTTGTGCTACTACCTTTCTTCAGATTTTGTGGTGACGCAGGATTAAGAACAGTATCAGCAGATATATCCAGAGATGAGCAAGTGCATGTCGCTGCTAACTCTCTTGTATGTGCAGAGCTAGGTCTAAAACCTAGCCAGTCCTTAGACAAATTAAGAAAGGCAACTATTAACTGGGTAATGCAACCTTTAAAACAAAGTGCCGATAGATATTTGGACAAAAAATTTTGGTTAGATGCCAGCGACAGACTTATGTACGAAGGCAAAGCACCGGAGTTTTCTCAGACCAAGGCAGGAAGAATGCCTGCTTTCTTTGAACATAGTAATGTCAATCTCCCTCAATACTCTTAAGCTTCACAACGAAAAACTAGATGACTTAGTTGATGAGCTTGAACAGAACTTTGGGTGGAAACCAATTCACCCGAAAGAAGATATAAACACAATTATGTATCGTGCTGGTCAAGCCAGTGTCGTTGATTACATAAAAGCAAAACAAAAAGAGGACGAAATTTAATGTGTATACCTTTTGGAGGAGGTTCAACTCCTCCCCCACCACCTTTACCACCAGCACCCCCACCACCTTTACCACCAGCACCACCAGTTGATCCTCCAACACCAGTAAAAACTGTAGATCCACAGGTGAGAAGAGCTAAAAAAGATCGTGGTAACAAATCAAAAAGCCAGTATTCAGAAGGTACTGGATCATTAAGGATTAAATTAAATCCAAAAATAAATACAGGTATGGGTAATCAATCAGGAGGCATTAACTAATGTTTGCTCGTGAGAGATACAATCAACTGGTAGTAGATCGACGTCAATTCCTAGACAAAGCCGTTGAATGTTCAAAGCTCACGTTACCTTACCTAATACAAGACGATACATCTTCAAGACCAACGCATGAAACCTTATATGTACCGTGGCAATCAGTAGGTTCTAAATGTTGTGTAGGGCTTGCAGCAAAATTAATGCTTGCAACTCTACCTCCACAGGGAACCTTCTTTAAACTACAGGTAAGAGAGGATAAGTTAGGTGAAGAGTTACCTCCAGAAGCTAGATCAGAACTTGATCTTTCTTTATCTAAAATGGAGCGAATGGTTATGGACTACATCGCTGCATCTAATGACAGAGTTGTTATACACCAAGCACTTAAACATTTAATTGTAGGTGGTAATGCACTGTTGTTTATGGGTAAAGATGGTATTAAGAACTATCCACTTAATAGGTACGTCGTCAACAGAGATGGAAATGGTAACGTCCTAGAAATAGTTACAAAGGAATTGATAAGTCGTGATGTACTCGGTTCAGACCTTCCGGTTAAAGAACCCAACACAGTTGTCGACGAAACAAAGGGTACCCATACTGATGATGTCGAAGTTTACACGTGCGTGAAACTAGAGAACGGCAGATGGGTATGGTATCAAGAAGTATTTGACCAGATAATTCCCGGCTCACGTAGTACAGCTCCTAAGAATGCAAGTCCCTGGCTCGTCCTGACTTTCAATTCTGTGGACGGAGAACAGTACGGGCGTGGCAGAGTAGAAGAGTTCCTTGGCGATCTCAAATCTCTCGAAGGATTATCACAAGCATTAGTTGAGGGAGCTGCGGCTGCCAGTAAAGTAATTTTTCTGGTCTCACCCTCAAGTACTACAAAGCCTGCCACAATAGCTAAAGCCGGAAACGGTGCAATTGTGCAGGGAAGAGCAGAGGACGTACAAGTCGTTCAAGTCGGAAAGACTGCCGATTTTTCTACTGCTGCTCAAATGGCTCAGACTATAGAAAGAAGATTATTAGAAGCTTTCCTTGTTATGAATGTAAGGAACGCTGAAAGGGTAACAGCAGAAGAAGTCAGACTAACTCAGTTAGAACTAGAGCAACAGCTCGGAGGCATCTTTAGTTTGTTAACTACATCTTTCCTCATACCTTATTTAGATAGAACACTTTTAGTTTTACAAAGAACAAACGAATTACCTAAGTTACCTAAAGATGTTATTAGACCAGCAATCGTAGCTGGTGTAAATGCTTTAGGTCGTGGTCAAGATAGAGAAGCTTTGACTATGTTTATGCAAACTGTTGCAGGAACAGTAGGACCAGAGATGATGATGAAATTCATTAATCCTCTAGAAGCTATCAAACGTCTAGCTGCTGCACAAGGTATTGACGTATTGAACTTAGTTAAGACAGAAGCACAAGTAGTTGAAGATAAGGAAACAATGATGCAAGAACAGCAGAACCAGACTCTACTTGAGCAAGCTGGTCAATTTGCTAATTCTCCTATAGCTGATCCAAGTAAACAACAACCACCTATGGAACAACCTGAATAATGGCAGAAACTTTATCGTATGATAATACTCCTGATGCAGAAGTTCTGACTGAAGAAGAACAGAACTCTCTAGAGGTAGGAGAAAAACTAGTAGCAGAACAAGAAGGACTACTAGCTGGTAAATATAAAAGTGCTGAAGATTTAGAACAAGCATACTTATCATTACAAAAGAAACTTGGACAAGAAGAAGAAGTTGACTACGAGTCAACAGACGAAGGATATGAAGAAGAAGAAGAAAGCGATGAGGAAGTATCTGATGAAGCTCCTGCGGTCAGTTTAATTAACGAAGCTTCCGCAGAATACTATGCAAATGATGGTCAACTTAGTGAAGAAACAATATCTAAGTTCTCTGAAATGAGCAGCCAAGATTTGGTTAATGCTTACTTAGAGATCCAAGCCAACAATCCGCAAGCTCCTCAACAAGCTGTTGAAATGTCTGAAGCACAAGTAAACAGTGTACAAAATGCAGCTGGCGGAGAAGCAAACTATAACCGTGTTATTGAATGGGCTGCTAGTAACTTACCTGAAAGTCAAATTGATGCTTTTGATTCAGTTGTTGACTCAGGTAATCCAGCCGCAATCAATATAGCTTTTCAAGGATTGCAATCTCAGTACAACGACTTTAATGGATATGAAGGAAGGATGCTACAAGGCAAGCCAGCTTCATCTAGAGGAGAAGTATTTAGATCGCAAGCCGAACTTGTAGCAGCGATGGGAGATCCACGCTACGACACAGACCCAGCTTATAGAGCTGACGTCGTACAAAAATTAAACCAGTCAGATCTTGAATTTTAACTATGAAAACAAAAGATCTTGACACACTATTTGACAACGAATACCCTTACGAACCACCAATAAGAGTAATGACACACCACACAGAAAAATCACATCCAATAATGACTCCAGAAGCAGAAAGATTTAATGGCTGGGCAGCAATGCTTGGCTTTGTAGCAGCACTAGGTGCCTACATAACAACCGGACAAATAATTCCCGGTGTATTTTAATGGCTGCAATCTCACTAACAAGAGAAAGCAGTAGCAACTGGCAGAAGTTTTGCGAGTGGGTCACAAGTACACAGAACCGTCTCTACGTGGGATGGTTCGGTGTCCTTATGATACCTTGCTTACTAGCTGCTACTACATGTTTTATACTCGCCTTTATCGCAGCACCGCCTGTAGATATAGATGGCATACGTGAGCCAGTTTCCGGCTCGTTAATGTACGGAAACAATATTATATCTGGAGCAGTAGTCCCTAGCTCCAACGCAATAGGATTGCACTTTTACCCGATCTGGGAAGCTGGCACTTTGGACGAGTGGTTATATAACGGCGGACCATATCAACTTATTGTCTTTCACTTCTTAATAGGAGTAGCAGCATATGCAGGAAGACAGTGGGAATTATCTTACAGACTTGGTATGAGACCTTGGATCTTTGTTGCTTACACAGCACCATTATCCGCAGCTCTTGCAGTTTTTTTAGTTTATCCTTTCGGACAGGGATCTTTCTCTGACGGAATGCCTTTAGGAATAAGTGGAACATTCAACTTCATGTTTGTCTTCCAAGCGGAACACAACATCCTTATGCACCCCTTTCATATGCTCGGAGTTGCGGGTGTCTTTGGCGGTGCTTTGTTTGCTGCTATGCACGGAAGCCTTGTTACTTCCTCAATCGTTCGGGAGACCACGGAAACTGAGTCACAGAATTATGGATATAAGTTTGGTCAAGAAGGCGAGACTTATAACATAGTTGCTGCACACGGTTACTTTGGCAGACTTATATTTCAATATGCTTCTTTCAATAATTCTCGTGCTTTACATTTCTTTCTTGGTGCTTTCCCAGTGGTTGGCATATGGCTTACCTCCATGGGAATCTCCACTATGGCTTTCAACCTTAATGGTTTCAATTTTAACCAGTCAGTAGTTGATGTTAATGGAAAAATTATTCCAACATGGGCAGATGTATTAAACAGAGCCAATCTTGGATTTGAAGTAATGCACGAGCGTAACGCTCACAACTTCCCACTTGACTTAGCTTCAAGTGAGTCAACTAAGGTCGCACTTACAGCACCACAAATAGGATAATGTCACAACAATCTGAAGGAGGTTGCTTCGGTAAAGCAAGCGTCACCCGTTATGGCTTTTATGAAGAAGAGGAAAAAAAGAAAGAAACTGATAAAAAACTTTCTGACTCTGATAACACTGATAACTAACATCTTTATCATCTCTGGTGTAACCAGACATTGGCAGCCGCGTCACTATAACCAACAAGGTATAAATAAACTCCGTGCATGAAGTGGCATATCTAATGCCAAAAGTAAAAACATATTTTCATGGCAATAACAACTACAAGTTTTATATATGCAGTATCAACAATTTTTTTAGGATCATTATCTCCTCTAGAAACATATACAAGTATTCATGGAGGTACTAATTTGTATGATACAAAACAACCAATGATATCTCTTGGTGTTCAGCATGACATTTATAATAAGATTACCTTATTTTTTGAACACCAAAGTAGTCCAGTAACTTTAGAAGATAGAGGACTAGATCATGTTGGATTTAAATACAAATTTAATAAGAATTTTTATGCTGGTTCTTCAATACAAGTCAATTCTTGTAAGGACTGTTCTAAACAACTTGTAGTAACAGGGTATGAAATGAAAAATTTGTTTGTTGAATATTGTAATCAACGGGTTTATACAGGACTTAAATTCACTTTTTAATTTATACGTCCGTTCATCCCGCAAGGGACGCATGACTCCTAAGCATGGAACGGGGCTTAGGTATATGGAGATAGCTATGACAGTTACTTACGTATATCGTGGCGTTGCTTACACAAGAGTAATCAAATAGGTGATTCAGGGAGGTTCGATTCCTCCCTACTCAATTTGGCTTTTGCCCTCTGAGGAGGATACCATTAGCCGTCGACGGTGGGAAACAGACCACAAAACGTGACAGTCTCACGTTAGACCAATTAAGACTGACAACATTCTAACGTTAGGAACGACAATATATACCTTTACATTTAATAAAAAATAATGGCTCAACAAAATACAGGTGCCTCTCAGTTAGCTAAGTTAACCCGTCCGGGTGCGCTGAATGGTGGTTCCGACCCACGTGCCCTCTACCTGAAATTGTTCAGTGGAGAAATGTTTAAAGGCTTCCAGCATAACACTATCGCTAGAGATCTTGTTATGAAGAGAACCCTTAAAAACGGAAAATCTCTACAGTTCATCTACACAGGGCGCACAAAAGCCGAGTTCCATACACCCGGCAACAGCATCATGGGTAACTCCGACGGAGCACCTCCAGTTGCTGAGAAGACTATCACATGTGATGACCTTCTAATCTCAAGTGCATTCGTCTATGAACTGGATGAGACACTTGCTCACTACGAATTGAGGGGTGAAATTTCCAAGAAGATTGGATATGCTCTTGCTGAAAAATACGACAGACTTATTTTCCGTGCAATCGCAAAGGGCGCACGCCTTGATTCACCGGTTTCAAAAACTAATTTCAAAGAACCCGGCGGAACACAGATAAGAGTTGGTACAGGTAACGCATCTAATGCTTATGATGCTGGATTACTTGTTAACGCTTTCTATGATGCTGCTGCTGCTCTTGACGAAAAAGGAGTCAGCTCTGACAACAGAGTGGCTGTAATTAACCCAAGACAATATTATTCACTTATAAATAATGTAAGTTCTGGTGTAATTGCAAATGGTTTAATAAACCGTGACGTACAAGGTACTGCTTTACAGACAGGAAAAGGTGTTGTAGAAATTGCTGGTATTAAAGTCTATAAGTCCATGAACATACCATTCTTTGGTAATTATGGAACTATCTATGGTTCTTCTGCAACTAATACAAACCCCGGAATAGCCGATCCTCAAAAAACAGGTGACTTTATTGCAGATACTTCTACTACAAACGGTATGGAAGACGCTAGATCTAATCAGACCGGTATAAATAATAACTATGGTAATCATTCTGACTTTGCTAACTCTTGCGGGCTTATCTTCCAGAAGGAAGCTGCTGGAGTTGTAGAAGCTATCGGACCACAAGTTCAGGTAACTTCAGGCGACGTATCAGTTGTTTACCAAGGTGACGTTATTCTTGGTCGTTTAGCTATGGGAGCAGACTTCTTAAACCCTGCTTGCTGCGTTGAATTACTAGCCGGTGCAGACCCTGCTTCTACAGGTAATGCTGCGTTCGGTGACAACTACCCAACAAACGCTTAATTTTTATTTTTTTATACGGGAGCTTCGGCTCCCCTTTTTTTTATGACTACTCAAATAGCAACCGATACCGAACTATCCGCAGTTAATTCTATCTTGGGTAGCATTGGTCAATCACCAGTAACTACTTTAGGAACAGTAACTACTAACGTTACTAACTCTGGAGAAGAATTAGTTAATACTTTTGCTAACCCTGAAATAGCATTTATATATAATCTGCTAATTGAAACAAGCAAGAATGTACAAAACGAAGGGTGGCATTTTAATACAGAATTACATGTAGAAAGATCTCCTGATGGTAATGGAAACTTTTTAATACCTACAGATTTTTTAAGGTACGACATTTGTGATGGACTTTATGACAGAAACAGAGACGTAGTAAGAAGAAACGGAAAACTATATGACTTAGTAAACCACACAGATGTGTTTACAGATTCATTCTTTTTTGACATTACTTACTTCCGTTCCTTTGATGACGTACCACCAGCTATACAGAGATATATCATTGCAAGAGCAGCAGTTAAAGCAGCAGTTCAATTAGTAAGTAATGCTGATTTAGTAAAACTTTTACAACTAGAAGAAGCACAAACAAAAGCTACAGCATTGGAGTACGACTGTGATCAAGGCGATCATACTTTCTTTGGCTTCCCACATGAAAGTGGATATAGATCATATCAACCTTACAAAACACTTATTAGATAATGGCAAACATTACACAAACTATAAACAGTTTAAATGGTGGGATCTCACAACAACCTGACGAACAAAAAATACCCGGACAAGTAAATGATTTAAATAATGCAATCCCTCATGTTGTTGAAGGTTTAGTAAAAAGACCATCTGGTAAGTTTGTGGCTTCTTTAAGTGATGGAACATTAAACTCTTCAACTAATGGTAAATGGTTTCATTATTACAGAGATGAAAATGAACAGTACATAGGTCAGATTTTTCAAAACGGGACACTAAGAATGTGGGACTGTTTGACTGGTGCTGAAAAAACTGTTGTTAATGCAATTGGTAATACAACCTATTTAACACATACAGGCGACGAAGATATACAGACACTAACTCTTAACGACTTTACTTATATCAACAACAGATCCATCACAACAGAGATGGATACCACTGAAGAACCAGAAGTAAATTTCAAGAAAGAAATTTTTGTTGAGTTAAAAACTGTTGCCTATGCCAAACAGTATGCACTTAATGTTTTTGATAGTACAAATACTAATGATTTCAAAACAGTTACCACAGCTACACGTATAAACGTAACTCTAGTTAAGTCCAGTAATAACTATTGCAATAGTACTGGTCAAATGAAAACACACGCAAATAGAATTGGTAGTGGTAGTAGATGTGATGATTCTGCTGGAGATGGTAGAGATGCTTTTGCACCAAATGTAGGAACAAGGATATTTTCAATAGATGATGGTAAGCAACTTATTGATGAAGGAGCTACAGGCGGTACTTTACAAAGTGATAGTCAGTCAGATACAAATTATCCCTATTCTGTAAATGTAATTAATTCTTCTGTTGATGTAAGCACTACTACTAGAACTCCTAAAAATCTTTACTTCCGTATATCTACAACTGGTCAATCAGTTCCACATTCTTCAACAGCTGAAGATGGTACCGTAACAACAACTTATCAAGCTAGGTATACAACAACACATGATTTACTTCATGGTGGTGAAGGTTGGAAAACTAATGACTACTTTTATGTTTGGATGAAAGATGGTTATTACAAAGTAACTGTCGAATCTCATAGTGAATCAGTAGTCCAAGCTAACTTAGCTTTAATAAGACCACAACCAACACCATTTGATGCTCAAACTACAATTACTGCTGAAAGTATTCTTGGTGATATAAGAACTGCATTAATTGCAACTCCTAATTTTAGTGATTCTGATGTTCAGCTAATTGGTAATGGTTTACATATAAAACGTGCAACTGAATTTAATGCTTCTACACCTGTAGGACAACTATTAAATGTAGTAGCAGGACAAGTGAATGATGTAGGAGATTTACCTTCACAATGTAAACATGGCATGGTTGTTGAAGTAATTAATAGTGCGGCGGAAGAAGATAATTACTATGTAAAATTCTTTGGAAAATTAAAAGAAAATGGTAATCCTGATTTAGATGCTGATTATTTAGATGGCGAAGGTGTATGGGAAGAATGTGCTAAGCCGGGAAGAAAAATTAGATTTAAAAGATCTACCATGCCTGTTGTTTTAATAAGAACTGCTGATGGTAATTTTAGATTAACTGAGCTAGATGGATCTAATTATGGATTAGCAGCTACAAGAGAAAATGCTGTTTTTACCTCTACAACTTCAAATAATACCGTAACCATAACAAAAGCTAATCATGGTTTTAATACACTTGATTTAGTCGATGTTGATAGTGCTGATTTAGCAAGTGGTCAATTTGTAATAACTAGAGTTGATGCAAATACTTTTACTTATGTAACAGCAGTTAATGAAGGTTCTCATTCATCAGTAGATTGCACAGTTGGACCGGGGTATTCAGTTCCTCAATGGAATGACTGTTTAGTTGGTGATGATGTAACTAACCCTGAACCTTCATTTATAGGAAAAAACATTAACAAGATGTTGTTCTTTAGGAACAGGTTTGCTATTCTTGCTGACGAAAATATTGTGTTATCTCGTCCCGGAGACTTTACTAACTTTTGGGCTAAATCAGCTATACAACTTATAGCAAGTGATCCAATAGATATATCCTCAAGTTCTGAATATCCTGCAATACTTTATGATGGCATCCAAGTTAATACAGGTTTAGTTTTATTTTCTAAAAATCAACAGTTTATGTTGACTACTGACAGTGATGCTTTCTCTCCTTTAACAGCTAAGATCAATGCTCTTTCTACTTACAACTTTAACTTTGCAACTAACCCTATCTCTCTTGGAACTACATTAGGTTTCTTAGATAACGCCGGTAAATTCTCTAGGTTTTATGAAATGACTCGTGTACAACGAGAAGGTGAACCAGTAATAATCGAACAAAGTGCAGTAGTTAGTAAGTTATTTGAAAACAATTTAAAACTAATTTCAAACTCAAGAGAAAACTCAGTTGTATTTTTTAGTGAAGAAGATAAATCTACATTGTACGGTTACAGATACTTTGACCAAATTAATGAAAGAAAACTAGCTTCATGGTTTAGGTGGACATTAACAGGAACTATCCAATACCACTGCGTGCAAGACGATGCTTTATTTGTTGTTGTAAGAAACAACGGAAAAGATCAACTTCTTCGTTACAACATAAAAATGGATTCAACTACATTTACGATTGTTGATGAGCTCATTCATTTAGATCATGTAATGAGTACAAGTGGTTGGACATATGACCCATTTACAGGAAAATCAACTAAAGCAAAACCTGTTGGTTTAGAATCCTCTAATCAACTAGCTGCATATGAAATACAAGCTGGAGAAAGTATTGGTCAATATGCCAAAGTTTCAGTAAATGGTAATAACTTAGAAATAGATAGCGATTGGTCAGGACGTACTTTTGTAATTGGATATCTATTTGACATGGAAATTAAGTTTCCTACTATCTATTACTTTAAAAAAGAAGGAGAAAGAGTTATTCATGACACTAGATCAAGCACAATATTACATCGTATTAAATTAGGTTTTGGTTCATTAGGTATGTATGAAACCCAACTGAAAAGAGTTGGAAGAATGGACTATAACGAAACCTTTGAAAACGCAAGAGTTGATGGTTATGAAGCTAACAATGCTGGAATATTTAATGATGAGTTATTAAGAACAGTACCTATTTACGACAGAAATACAAACGTAACTTTAACAGTTAAATCAACACACCCAGCTCCAGCAACCATGCACACACTGACATGGGAAGGAGTTTATAACGATAGATTTTATACAAGTGTCTAAATACATTCACCCAGCAACATTGGAAGCTGCACTTCGTGTGGCTTCTAATTTATTACCCGCTGATTATCGGGAGGTTACAGAAGGTCATGGACATGACCCTTTAAATGCACTAGTCGTAGGATCTCAAAACTGCGACTCAGTTTATTTTGAAGTGCCAAATGGCGAGATAGCAGGCATGGCAGGAGTCCACAGTGGTGGTCAAATCTGGATGCTTTGCACCCCAGCTATCTACGAATATCCTCATACCTTTGCTAGAGAAGCAAAGCGTTATATTAATGCAAGAACAGAAAAGTTACTGTGGAATTTTGTTGACGAAAGAAACAAAGTCCATCTCAAGTTACTTAGGTTTTTAGGTTTTAAATTTCTTAGGAGATTTCCCTACGGACCAAACAATTTATCCTTTATAGAATTTTGCCGTGTGCAATCCAGTAGCAGCTAGTTTTGCGTCTGGTGCTGTTTCAGCCGTTGGAGGTGCTATGCAAGCATCTCAAGCTAATGCAGCCAAGCGTAGAGACTACGAACGTAAATTACAAATACGTGAAAACAAATGGATGCGTGACACAAGTTTGTTCAAAACTAAAAAAGTTCAATTTGAAAAGAACATTAGTGAAGCAAACATTGCAGCTCAAAGAGCTTACACGCAATCCCAAATCAATTTTAATAATGTAAGAGTTAAAGCAATGATGGATCATCAGACAGACTTTAAGAACATGCTTGAAGCTGAAGGTATGATTGAAGCAAGTGCTGCTGAACGAGGTATAAGAGGTAAAACAGTTGAACGATTGTTGACTTTAAACCTTGCAAAAATGGGTTTAGCTAATGCAGCTAGATCTAGAGCTTTAACTCAATCACAATATGCCCTTAAAGAGGGTAATGAAAGAATAAGAAGAAAATTAATATCAGATCAAAATAGAGAGTGGAGCAAGGTTTCTGTTCAATTAATACCTGATCTAGAACCTGTTCAACCAGTAATGCAGAATGTTGGAGCTAATTTATTCTTAGGATTAGCGGGTGCAGGAATTGATGCTGGTCAAACTTATATGGAACAACGACCTAAAACATTTGGACCTAAAGAATGACACAAAATAATGGTTATGGATTTACTCCGGGAATTTACGATCCAGTAGTTCAAACTGATGTTATCCCTGAAACCGAAAAGAGTAATCAAAGAATACTACAGTCAGAAAATAATCTTCTAAATGAATTAAGAGAAAGAGATCAAGACATAGTAGACAATTCAAGAAAAATGTTTGAACAGTTAGGAACTCTATCTGGTAAATTGAAAAATTGGGTTGATGCTAAATATGAAAAAGACAAAGAAGAAGCTCTGGCAAGAGGTGCATATCAAGCACTTATAAACCCAGCAACTGCTGAAGAAATTCAGGCATTAAGAGATCAAGAAAATGGGTTAAAAGATGCACATCTAAAAATAAATAAAATAGCAAACGAGATAGAAAAGGAGACTGGAAGTTTTGAACAAGCTCAGTCATTTAGAAATTTATCAGGCTGGGAACAACATGCTTATGTAAAACATAGTCTTATCAGACAAGCAAGAAACTATAGCGATTTTAAAAATAGTGTTAAAGATCAAATCTCAGTTGTAATTAATGGTAAAGAAGTTAGGTATCCCGGTGCTAATGAAGCCGAACGTAGTGCGTTAGATGCCAAGGTAAAATTTGAATTTTCAAAACAATTTATAGGTGTTCATCCAGTTCTTTTAGCAGAAACTGTTGGTAAAGAAATTCAAAAAGTTGATGCTGCTGATTTTGAAGAAGCTAGACAAGAAAGAGATCAAAAAGCTAAAGAGTTTGAAAAAAGAAAAGAGTTAGATACTATTTTAGATAACGTTACAGATGATCCAGAAGCGTCTAGGAATTATGCTGACTTTTGGGTTGCTAATAATTTAGGTACTTATAAAACAACTTCTAATGCAAGATTGGCTTATGCAGATCGTTTAGTTTCATTAGTCGAATCTGGTCAACTAAGTCTTGTTGATGCAATAGAAATGGTAAAGCATAAAACTTACCATAGTGGCGATAGAAAGATGCGTGATATGACAACTTGGAAAGAATGGTTTGATTTAGAAGATAGACTTACAACAGCTAACACTAATTACTACAAAAGGAAAGCGAATGATGACAAGTATAAAGCAGAAGCTCAAGCTGAAAAACTAAAAGAGTATGTAGATAATGGTGGTACTTTGACTGTTGAACAAAAACGAAATTATTTAAAAGGTCGTAATAACGAATTTCCTAATATCCCATTAAGTGATACAGAGCAATATATTCTTTATGGTTATCGTGATGATGAGACTATGAGAATAGAGTTAAATCAAAAAGTAGTTACATTCGGAGGAGTTACTGAAAGAGATTTAAGACATGCAAGTCCTGATATTAGAAAAGAATTTAAAAATCAAATGCTTCCTTCTGGTAATGAACAAATTTCTACTATCAATTCACTTGGGCAAACAGACAGAGCTTTTGTAACTGATGCAGTAAAAAATGCAGCTAAAATTACAGGAGAGTTAGATGTTAAATCATTAACTTATTATTCTTTATTACGTGCTAGTGAAGCGGAATTTGTGGATGTTTATAACCAAACTTTGAAAGCAACTGGCAATCCTGTTGATGCGTTAAATGCTGCTAAACAACATTTGGCTACAATAACTAGGGATGACGGATGGATTGCTGAAAATTCAGAATATAAGGTTTATCAGAGAGATGATGAATATGAAAGAAAACTTGTAGAAGCACAAAGACAAGTCAAACCTGAAGATGCTGGTTATACGACGAGATTATTATCAGCACCACTAGAAGTTAAAGACGAATTATTACGTTGGGCTAATGCTGGAGGTAAAGGTATAGTTCCTTATTATTATCAAAAATTAGCGAGTGATAATGGAATTCTTCCACGAGAGTTAGCTTGGAGACAAGCTGAAATGTTGCCAGGATTTGAAGGGCAATCTCCTGACATTAATAAAGAAGGAAGTAAATTACCTATCCCAATGTGGTTGCTTAAAGGATATTTAAAAAAACCTACTAAAAATAAAAGTAAGCGTTTAGCTATAGATGCTCCAGCATATGTGGATGGTGAATATAAACCAGACGAATATTACAAAACAGAACAAGTACACCCGTATGAAGAAGAAGAAGACATTGATTAGTAATTAACTGCGGTCTTACTTAAATATGTCTTTTTATTACCTCGGTAAAAACATGGATGAAATAGAACTAACTATTGAAAATAATGATGTTGCACCTATATCTAATGAACAATCTGACATTTTAGCTGATGAAGCTCAAAAGCATTTAGATTATAGGAGACAACAAGAAGCAATTAGATTACAACAACAAGAATCTAACGAACAACTTACACAACAAAAAGAATCTGAAATAGAAGATTCAAGAAACAAAAAGAACTGGGGAATTGGAGAGTACACTAACGAGCTATTTTCAGCTATAGGTGGTGGAGTTCAAGATACCGCCTCATCTCTTATAACTCTTCCTGAAAGACTTATCGATTTTGCTACAGGTGAAATGGGTAGGGAAAATAAGGAAGGTGGTTATAAACCAGAATGGGACGATTGGTTCGTTAATGATGAAAACCCAATAGAGACAAAGACATGGTGGGGAGGAGCTATAAGAGGCTTAACACACTATGGAACATTAGCTGCTATACCTTTTGGAAAGATAGGGGTATTAGCAAAAACAGGAAAGGCAGCTTCGTCTGTAGTTCCTGCTGTTGTTAAAGCTCCTATAGGTGCAGCATTAAAAGCCAAAGGTTTGAAAGGTGCTGTTGCTAAAGGAATGGTAAGTGGTGCGAAAGTAGATTTACTTTCTAGATATTCACAAGACACCAACGCTCTCGGAGTTTTAGAAAGTCACTTTACTGGATTAAATATTCCACTTGCTACTAAAGAACATGACCATCCCATGATGAAGACATTTAAAAATGTTGTAGAAGGTATGGGGTTAGGTATCTTATCTGACACTGTATTACATGGAATGAAAGTTGGTTGGTCAAAAACAGGTGCTAAAGCAGCAGAAAAATTTACAGCTAGTAAACCTATCAAACAACTTCAAAATGAAAGTTCACAAGTAGTACAAGCAAATAAAGATAGCAGAGAAATCCAGAGAGTTAAGAAGGGAAAAATACAAGCTAATGGAAGTAAAGCTGACCAAGCAAGACTAAAAGAAATAGAAAAACAACTTGGTGGTAATCCTTATGATGCTTTATTAAATAGTCTTATTGCTCAAAGAGCTGTATTAAAAAAACAAAAGAAAGCTTTAGTAGCAAAGGTTAAACCTAACGATGTAAAAGGTAAAAAAGAGATTCAAGAATTAACAGACACTATTAAAGAATATAACCTAACAGTTAAAAAACAAAGAATAAAAAAAAATGAATGGAAACCTGAGAATGCTGATGAAACATTGATGCAGGAACGTTCTGAAATTATTCAACGAATTGAAGATGGTAAAAAAAAGTTTGGAGCTTATAAAAACCCTTCTTTAGCTGACCAACATCAAGGAAATACTCATGCAACTGAAGATTTATTTAATGTGAATGAATCACGTAAGATGCAGAAAAATTTAGGTGGAGCTGAGAATGGTTCTATTGGTACTGTTTTAAGTCGTAATGCTATGACTAACATGGCAGCTACATCTAAAGGAGCTTGGGATGAGATCAAAAAAATTGAAAAAGCTTTCAAATCAAATGACCTAATTAAACAAGATATTTCAAAAGCTAGAGCAAGAGGTCTTACTCCAGACCAATACTATGCTGAAAATATTTCATTGTATAAGGAAATGGTCGAAGGACGTAATACTTCAAACATGACTGTAGATGAGTTTTTAGCACCGGCTGTTAAAAGAGGAATGAATATAAGAGTAGTAGATGGTGAAGAAGTTTTTGCAAACGTACTACCATCAACTGCTAATGCTTTAGATCTAGTAGCTGGAGACTTATTAAGAAAGTTAAGAGATACAGGAATAATGAGTAGAGAGATTGAAGACATTTTTAATTTAAAAGATGTTGATGGTCCTATTCAAACAATGGTTGAGCAACTTATTGGTGTTGTTCGTGCAACTACTATGGCAAGATACTGGGCTGGTAGAACTCTTAAAGATTTCGACAACATTGCAATAAGAAAAGAAATGTTTGCTGATGTTGATTTAAAAGTAAAAGAAAACGTCAAAGCATTGCAACTAGCTGTACAACTAGCTGGTAAAACTGGTGATGATAGTTTGCTAAACGGTATCAGAGAAATGATTTCTCAGGCTAACCATGTTCAGAATGTTGAAGATTTAATGGCATTTCTCCGTACTAAAATGAGAGGTGGTGAATTAAATGGATCTAAAAAAACAGGTGAGTTAGTAAAACAACTAGGAATGGTACTTACTAATAGTGTTCTTTCTGGACCTAAGACTCCAGTAAGAGCAATAATGGGTACCTCTAGTGCAGTATTTATGAGACCGATGGCACAGTTTTTAGGAGCTGCTGTAACTGGTAATGGCAAAGTATATAGAGAAGCATTGGCAGATATCAATGGAATGATCCAAGCAATACCTGAGTCTTTTAATTTATTTAAAAGTAAACTAAACAGTTACTGGTCTGGAGACATTGCGGATATAAAAACTCGTTTTGCTGAACAGACAACAGGTGATACTAATTGGGAAGCTATGAAATACCTAGTTGAAAAGGAAGGCACTGATGCTGATAAAGGCGTATTTTTTATGGCTAATATGGCGAGAGCTGCTAATGATAATAAGTTTCTTACCTACTCTACTAAAATTATGGCTGCTACTGATGATGCCTTTGGTTATATATTAGGTAGAGGAAGATTAAGAGCTAAAGCTTATAGAAAAGTTTTAAATGAAGCTGGTGGAGAATACGGAAAAATAACACCAGAAATGGTAGCTAAAGCTGAAAGTGATTTTGTAGATAGCATTTTTGATGCTGAAGGTAATCTAAAAGACAACTACATAAAAGGAGCTAAAAAAGAAGCTACGTTAACTCAAGATCTTACTGGTTTTGCAGAAGGTTTAGAAAAAGTATTTAATTCTCAACCATGGGCTAAACCTTTCTTCTTATTTGCTAGAACTGGTGTTAATGGATTAAACCTAACAGCTAAACATACTCCCATATTTAACTTTTTAGTAGATGAATGGAATGACATAGCATTTGCTAAACCCGGAGACTTTTCAAAGGTAGCTAAGTATGGAATTGAAACTGCTGAAGATTTAGCTAATGCAAGAGCAATACAAGCTGGAAGATTAGCTATGGGATCTGCTGTAATATTTATGGCTGGTCAAAAATTTTTAAGTGGAGAATTACATGGTAACGGTCCTGCTGATAGACAAAAAAGACAAACTTGGTTAGATGCTGGTTGGCGTCCAAGAACTATGAAATTTGGTGATGTATGGGTAAGTTATGATTCTTTTGAACCATTTAACCAAATACTTTCAATTATTGGAGATATTGGAGATCATCAAGAATTAATGGGTGAAGAATGGGCTACAGATCAATTACAAAAATTATCGTTAGTTGTTGCTCAAGGTATTACCAGTAAATCTTATATGGCTGGATTACAGCAATTTGTAGACATATTTGCAGGAAGACCCGGATCAGTTAACAGAATGCTGGCTCAAATGGCAAACAATACTTTACCTTTAAGTAGCTTTAGAAATGAACTAGGTAAAGTCTTTACACCTTACACCAGAGAATTAGGTTCAGATATTGAAAGTTCTATAAGAAATAGAAACTTATTAAGTGAAGCAATTGCTAGCGAACCACTTCCTATTAAGTACGACATGCTTACTGGAAAGCCAATTAAAGATCACGACTTTATAACACGAATGTTTAATGCTTTTTCACCAGTCCAATTAAACATGGATTACTCTCCCGGGAGGAAAATGTTATTTGATAGTGGATATGATTTAAGACAATCTACTTATTATGCTCCAGACGGGACTAATTTAAGTAAATCACCTATTTTAAGATCATTATTTCAAAAAGCGATTGGTGAACAAAAAATTATTTTAAAGCTTGATAAATTAGCTGAAAATGAGGGAATCCAAGAATCAATAGCTGAAATGGAATATGACCGTGATAATGGTTTACGACATGTAGAACCTAAAAAATATGCTCACAACAGTAGGATCAAAAGTATATTTGATAAAGCTAAAAGCATAGCTTGGGCAAAAGTAAAACAAGATCCTAGAGCACAAAAACTAATTGCTGAAGAACGTCAAAAAGAAATTGATAACATTCAAGCTAATAGAAGAAGTGTACAAGCAATTTTAAACATTCCAAAATAATCCGCCCGTCAAATTATCCAAAGATAAATGGCGACAACAAAAACAACTGAAGAACTTTTTAGTGGAAATGGTTCACAAACCAACTTTCCATTCACAATTGAATATTTAGACACCACTGATATAGAAGTAAAACTTAGTGGTGTTACACAAACCCAAACAACTGACTATTCTGTTATCGGGACTAATATAGTATTTGTCACGGCACCAACTACTGGAACTAATAATATTAAAGTTACAAGAGTAACGGACATAGACAAAGCTAAAAATATTTATGCTACTGGTGCATCAATTAGAGCAAAAGATTTAAATAATAATCAAGATCAAATATTATTTAAATTACAAGAAAAAGATACAAGAATACCGGCTTCAACAGCTTCAAACACACCACCTACTGATGCTGTTAGTGGTGATAGATGGTACGACACTACTTTAGGTAGAAGTTTTATTTACTACACAGACGTAGATTCATCACAATGGGTAGAAGAAAATCCTGCTTTTGATGCTGCTGAATTTACAACTAACATTACAAATACAAATGTAGCTACTAATGCTGCCATAGCTGCAACAAAGCTTTCTTTTACACAAACTGGTACTGGAGCTGTAGCTAGAACAGTTGATAGTAAGTTAGGAGATGTTGTATCAGTAAAAGACTTTGGAGCTGTAGGTAATGGTACAACTGACGATACAACTGCATTTCAAAATGCGGTAGATGCTGGTTTTCCTAAAATTGTTGTGCCTGATGGTAGATATTTAATAGAATCAGCAGATTTAACAATACCCCCTCAAGTATCTTTAGTTACTATCGGTGCTACACCACCAGACTCGACAGAAAGGTTTACATTGGATGATAAGCCTATAGTTTTAATTTTAGGAAACAATAAAAAAATAATTTTAGAAAATAGTGCTTCAGTAAAAGGTCTTACCATAATTCAAAAAACTACATATACAGCATTAGCAGAATTATCTTCTGGGCAACCATTAACAATTAGCGACGTAAATAATTACTCTGGTACAGCTATACAAACTAATGCTTGTCCCTATATTGGCTATTGTTTAATTATTGGTTTTGAACGAGCTATTGATACTGATACAACAAATACTCCTCGTGGTCGTCTTGAATATTTGATGATCGATTGCATTAATGGTGTCAGAGTTGATAATGATCTAGGTGGTTGGGATATGTATAGTGT
>LULU01000012.1_pt1 | contig 25378 bp, 17 predicted proteins | sample 729521 | NCBI WGS metagenome assembly LULU01 (sample SAMN03860281, study PRJNA289734) | marine metagenome | biome: seawater column; feature: ocean; material: water; isolation source: Red Sea water column Station 108 - depth 50m | place: Saudi Arabia: Red Sea | collected 2011-10-15 | depth 50 m | reverse complement strand
GTTACCAGCTCCAAGTTGGGTATCTTATAAACCACAATCAATTATAGCTAATAACAAATATCATTGGATTCAAACATCTGCTGAAAACAATTGGTTTCCGAAAGCTCAAGAAATAGAAAAAATTATTTCAAAAAGTGCAGATAAAAAATATCTTTTATTTCTCAATTCTCCAAATAACCCATCAGGACAAGTATGCAAAAATTTAAAAGAAATTTCTTTTGTAATAAAAAAATATAATATTTTAGTTTTATCAGATGAAATTTATTCTGAATTAACATTTGATAAAAATTATAATTCTATTTTCGAACACTGCCCTGATGATGTCATAATAAGTAACGGACTTAGTAAGTGGTGTGGTGCTGGAGGATGGAGACTTGGGTACTTTATAATACCAAAGAAAAAAATTGAATTACTTAAATCTATGAAAGTTTTAGCAAGTGAAACATTTTCCGCCGTAAGTTCACCAATACAGTTTGCTGCAATATCTGCTTTTAATGCTAACCATGATGAATATATCTTAAAATCAAAAAAAATTCTTAAAGCTGTTGGAGAATACGTATATAGAAATTTAAAATCTAATAATATTATTATGAACAAACCCATGGGTGGCTTTTATTTGATGCCTGAATTTTTGAACAAGAAATTTAATAATTCTTCAATCATGTGTGATGAAATTTTAACTAATTTAAATATTGCTTTACTTCCAGGAAGTGACTTTGGATTTGATGAAAAAAGGATGATTGTTCGTCTAAGTTTTACAGATTTTGACGGCGATATATTTATGAAAAATATTAATGAAAAAACTGATATTAATGATGAGTTAATAAAATTGTACGCCCCTAAGGTTGTAGAAGGAGTAAATAAATTAAAATCTTGGGTTGAAAAATAATAATCAGTTAAAAAATTCCTTAATTAACAATACTTATATTAACTGAATTTACTAGACACTCGTAGTAATAAATAGTTAGATTCGATTTTAAAACTTTAGAGAGGGTATATGAAAAAAATATTATCAACAATATCAAGCTCTCTGATTATTTTTGCTGCTATATTTTCATTCGGATCAATAGCAAAATCAGCAGAGTTTTTTACAATAGGCACAGGAGGACCAACTGGAGTTTATTTTCAGACAGGAAACGCTATTTGTAAAATGTTACACAAATCAGCAATTAGTGCTGAACATGGTAGAAAAAAAGGTATGAAAGATAAAGCTTACAGATGTACCGCTCCTTCAACTGGAGGCTCAAATTATAACATCGGACAAATAAAAGATGGCGAGTTTCAATTTGGTGTAGCACAATCTGACTGGCAATATCATGCTTACAATGGATCAAGCAAATGGGAAGGGAAACAATTCAAAAATTTAAGAGCTGTTTTCTCAGTACATAATGAGCCATTTCAAATCTGGGCTAGAAAAAAAGCAAAAGTCAAAGATTTTATGGGTCTCAAAGGAAAAGTAGTAAACATTGGAAATCCAGGTTCTGGTCAAAGAGGAACTATGGAAGAATTAATGAAAGCTATGGGAGTTGACAACAGCTTCTTTAAATCAGTTACTGAGCTAACATCTTCAGAGCAAGTAAAAGCTCTATGCGATGGTAAAATTGATGCGTTTGGATATTCAGTAGGTTTTCCAAATGGGGCAATGGAACAAGCGGCAACATGTGCGGCTAAAGCAATGCCAATCAATTTAACAGGAGATGTAATTGATGGAATTATTAGTGGAGCTGATTATTATGCATCTGCAACAATTCCAAAAGGTACTTATACTAAACAGAAAAAAGATGTAACTACATTTGGTGTTAAAGCTACTGTAGTAACAAGTATGGATGTTTCTGAGGATTTAGTTTATCAGGTTACAAAAGCTGTTTTTGAAAATTTTGATGATTTTAGAAAACAACATCCAGCTTTCGCTCCTTTAGAGAAAAAAAATATGATAGCTGATGGTTTATCAGCACCACTTCATCCTGGAGCTGTTAAATATTATAAAGAAGCTGGTTTAATGTAATTAAATCTATATAAAAAATTTAGGCCCAATATATCTATTGGGCCTTTTTTTTTATATATTAAGCTGAATGTCAGCAGACATAGATAAAAAAATTGAAAATAAGATTAAAGAAGATCTTTCTCCTACAAGAAACCTAACAGGTTTTCATTTAAAGTTAGTTGCTATTATTGCAATAACCTGGTCTTTATTTCAGCTTTGGTATGCTTCTCCATTTCCATTTTGGTTAAATTTTGGAATGTTTAAAGGTTTACCAGCTAGAGCAATTCATCTTGGCTTTGCACTTTTACTAGCTTTTTTAATATTTCCATATGCAAGGGGTAAAAAAGTAAATTTTATAGATATATTAATTGCAATAACAGGTGCAATTTGTTGTTTATATATTTATGTTTTTTATGATCAATTAGTAGATAGGGGTGGAATATTACTTAAAATAAATCTTTCCGATAATTTTACTATTCCAATTGAGTTAATACTCGGAATAATTGGAATATTAATTCTTCTAGAGGCTACACGCAGAGTAATAGGTGTCCCATTAGTTGTTATTGCAGTTTGTTTTTTGTTATTTTCTTATTTTGGGCAATATGCACCAGACATAATTTCTCATGGTGGATTATCATTAAAAAGGTTAGTTGGTTTTCAATGGTTTGATCAAGAAGCTATTTTCGGAATTCCGATAGGTGTTTCTGTAGATTTCATATTTCTCTTTGTACTTTTTGGAGCACTTTTAGAAACTGCTGGAGGGGGTAAATATTTTTTAGATTTAGCTTTTGCAATGGTTGGAAAAATGCGAGGTGGTCCTGCCAAAGCAGCTATTCTTGGATCTGGTATGACAGGATTAATCTCAGGATCATCAATTGCTAATACAGTTACAACTGGAACATTTACAATTCCAATTATGAAAAAGACTGGTTTTTCCAAAGAAAAAGCGGGTGCAATCGAAGTATCTTCATCAGTTAATGGTCAAATAATGCCTCCTGTTATGGGAGCAGCAGCTTTTGTGATGGCAAGTTTTATCGGTGTTACATATTTTGAAGTTGTCAAACATGCTTTTTTACCAGCTATAATTTCTTACATTGCACTATTTTATATATCTCACCTTGAAGCGCTTAAATTAAATTTAAAAGGTATGGATGAAAACGATATTCCAAAATTGAAAAAAACATTTTTTGAAGGAATACATTTTTTAGTTCCAATATTTGTTCTTATATATCTACTAGTTTATATGAGGCTTACAGCTTCTTACTCTATTTTTTTTGCAACAATAACTTTAATTATAGTTAATCTTTTAAATAAAATTTTTAAAGAAAAGAACTTTAAGAATGCTTTAATTTATTGGTACAACCAAACTGTTGTTGGTTTTGAAAAGGGTGCTTTGAATATGGTTAGTGTCGGAATAGCAATTGCAACAGCAGGTATTATAGTTGGTGCAGTTGGATCTACAGGTTTGAGTACTAATTTAATAATTGTAATCGAGTCGATTGCAAAAGATAATGTTATTATTCTCTTATTTTTAACTATTATTTTGTGTTTACTATTGGGTATGGGTTTACCAACTACGGCAAACTACGTTGTTGTAGCATCTCTAATGGCAACTGTTCTTGTGGATGTTGGAAATGCATCAGGATTTATTTTTCCTTTAATTGCGGTTCATTTATTCGTATTCTATTTTGGCCTAATGGCAGACGTAACACCTCCAGTTGGCTTAGCATCTTACGCAGCTGCTGCTATTTCTGGTGGAGACCCATTAAGAACAGGAGCCCAGGCATTTTGGTATAGTCTGAGAACAGGAATACTTCCTATTGTATTCTTATTTAACAGCGAGTTATTATTAATTGGTATTGAAAGTATATGGCATGGCTTAATGGTCATAGCAACCTCATTGATTGGGATTTTAGTATTTACTTCTGCTACTCAGGGATGGTTTATAAATAAACTGAGATGGTATGAGATTATTATTTTTTTAATAATTTCAATATCATTATTATCTCCAGAATTTATTCTAAATAAATTTTACCCAAAATATAACTATTTAAGTATTGAAGAAATAAACAAAAAACAGTTTGATTATAATAAAGAGATAAGAATTAAAATTACTAGACTTACAGAGTACGGCGAAAGATATAAATTATTTGTAATTGAAAAAAATAGTTTTGATGAAAATTTCAGTTTAGATGATTATGGAATGAGCTTAGTTGTAGAAGATAATAAAACCATAATTGATACTTTAAAATGGAATGGAATTGCAAAAAAATCTGGTTTAGATATGGGAGATATTATTAATGAATTTAAAATTGAAAATCAGAATAGACCAAAAAAAGAAATAATTTATCCTATCGCTCTTATTCTTTTATCAATCTTTGGTTATTTAAATATAAGAAGAAGAATTTAGCTTAGACCTGCATGGGGTAACTTACGTTGAAGTATTTTCCAAATACCTGTAGCAGATGCAATTATTTTACCTTTACATTCTAAATAGCACTCTAAAAAAACCATGCTTTTTGTTTTTTTTTTAATTTTTACATATCCAAAAATTTCATCACCAATAGTTGAAGGTCCGATAAAGTTAATATTAAGTGTTATAGTTACACAAGGCTGATTACCCGAAATTCTATGGGCTCCAGATCCACACCCGGTATCTATGATCGATGCTATATACCCACCATGAGTTATGCCAGCTCTGTTAAGATGGTTTTTTTTTATTTTAGTTTTAAATTCATATTTAGTTTTTGAGATATCTCTTAGTAGCAAACCACCATTGTGTCTCATGAAACCTTTTTTAACGCTAATTTGTTTAAATTTTTTCATTAAATTATTAAAGTTATTAAAAATAATATTATTAACACTATTACAAAAAAATAAATTACAGATTTTTGCAAAGATATTTTCATTTTTCCTTCTTTTTGGTGCGCCTGCTAGGAGTCGAACCCAGAACCTCCTGGTCCGTAGCCAAGCGCTCTATCCAATTGAGCTACAGGCGCTAAATATAATCTATTCTTTTAACATTTATTATTAATTTTACTAAATTTTAATAATGGTCAAAAATATACATCTATTAAAAGTAAATAATATATATATATACAAATAGCGAAATGAGTGAAAAATTACTAGTTCCAGATATTGGAGATTTTGAAGAAGTAGAAATCATAGAAATTCTTGTAAAAGAAGGAGATAAAATCTCTAAAAATGACCCTGTAATAACTTTAGAAAGTGATAAATCAAGTGTTGAAGTACCATCTGCTTTTGAGGGTGTTGTAGATAGTATTAACATAAAGATTGGTGATAAAGTTTCTAAAGGAGATTTGATACTAACATTATCCTCTGAGAATGGAACTAAGCAAAAACAAGAAACTATTGAAAAGATACCACCTGCAACGGAAAAAATAATTGCCGAAGCAGAAAATTCTAATGGATATAATAATTCTGAATTAGATACGAGTGCACATAAAGAGATCAAAGTAGAAAATACACAAGTAGAAGAACATAATGAAAGATTAGAAATAGTTGAAAATAATAATGATATTGATCCTCAAGAGACAAAAGAATGGTTAGAATCTTTGTCTGCTGTAGTACATTCCGAAGGACCTGAGAGAGCTCATTTTTTAATTAAACAATTAATTGATCAGGCATATAAAGAGGGATCAAATATACCCTACACACAAAATACACCATACATAAACACTATACCAGCAGATGAAGAGATAAAATCTCCAGGCGATCAAAATATCGAAAGAAAAATCAGAGCACTAATTCGATGGAATTCAGCAGTGATGGTTGTCAGAGCAAACATGAGAGATCCTTCATTAGGAGGTCACATTGGGACATTTGCTTCAGCAGCAACTCTTTATGATATAGGAATGAATCATTTTTGGAGAGCTAAAAGCAATAAATTTGGTGGAGATTTAATTTATTTCCAAGGACATTCAGCGCCAGGTATTTACGCTAGAGCTTTTTTGGAAGGAAGACTTGACGAGAAGCAATTAGATAGATTCAGACAGGAAGTTTACCCAGGAGGTTTGTCATCTTATCCTCATCCATGGCTGATGCCTAAGTTTTGGCAGTTTCCAACTGTTTCCATGGGTCTTGGACCAATGATGGCAACCTATCAGGCAAGATTTATGAAATATCTTATTAATAGAAAATTAATAAAAGATGAGAATAGAAAAGTTTGGTCTTTCTTAGGAGATGGTGAAATAGACGAGCCAGAAGCTCTAGGATCTATTGGTTTAGCAGCAAGAGAAAAGTTAGATAACTTGATTTATGTTGTGAACTGCAACCTACAAAGATTAGATGGTCCAGTAAGAGGCAATGGTAAAATTATTCAAGAATTAGAAGGAATTTTTAGAGGAGCTGGATGGAATGTAATAAAAGTCATTTGGGGATCATATTGGGATCCTTTACTCGCAAATGATAAATCAGGTTTACTTGTAAAAAGAATGAACGAAGCAGTTGATGGAGAATACCAAGCCTTTAAAGCAAAAGGCGGTTTATATGTTAGAGATAACTTCTTTGGGAAATACCCTGAACTTAAAAATCTAGTTGCAAGTTATACGGATAGCGATATTTGGAAATTAAATAGAGGCGGTCACGACCCGCATAAAGTTTATGCTGCTTATCATAGAGCTATTAACACAAAAGACAGACCAACAGTCATATTAGCTAAAACAATTAAAGGATACGGTATGGGAAAATCTGGTGAAAGTATAAATACAACCCATCAGCAAAAAAAATTAGGTGTAGATGATTTGCTATATTATAGAGATAGATTTGATGTTCCATTAACAGATGAACAAGTCAAAAATATAGAATACTTTAGACCTGATGAAAATTCAGAGGAAATAAAATACTTAAAAAAAAGAAGATTGGCTTTAGGAGGATATATTCCTGAGAGATCGTCTTTTTCGAAACCAATCAAAACACCAAGTAATGATATTTTTGACTTTATGAAAAAATCAACCGGTGAAAAAGAAATGTCAACTACTATGGCACTTGTTAGGATGTTGACGAATTTGCTAAGAGATAAAAATGTTGCTCCAAGACTTGTTCCAATAATCCCTGATGAAGCAAGAACATTTGGTATGGAAGGTTTTTTCCAAAAAATAGGTATATATGCGCATGAAGGTCAAAAATATGAGCCAGAGGACTCAGCTCAATTAAGCTCTTACAAGGAAGAGAAAAGTGGTCAAGTTTTAGAGGAAGGAATAAATGAGGCTGGATCCATGGCATCATGGATAGCTGCAGGAACATCGTATTCAAATCATGATATAGAAATGATACCAATTTATCTTTTTTATTCTATGTTTGGTTTTCAAAGAACTGGCGATTTTGCGTGGGCAGCTGGAGATAGTCAAACAAGAGGATTTCTAATTGGAGCTACAGCTGGAAGAACAACTTTGGCTGGAGAAGGCCTTCAACACCAAGATGGTCACAGTCATTTATTAGCATCAACAATTCCAAATTGTGTTTCTTATGATCCAACCTTTCATTATGAATTAGCTACAATTTTTAAAGAAGGTTTAAGAAGAATGCATGAAAAACATGAAAATATTTTTTACTACATTACAACAATGAATGAAAATTATTCTCATCCAGAGATGCCCAAAGATTGTGAAGAAGGCATATTAAAAGGGATGTATAAAATAAAAGATTTCAGCAAGAATAAAAAAAATAAGATTCAATTATTGGGTTCAGGAACAATTTTAAGAGAGATGATTGAAGCAGCAGAAATTTTACAAAATGAATATCAAGTTGATAGTGAAGTATGGAGTGTTACCAGTTTTAATGAATTAAGAAGAGATGGACTTGAAACAGAAAGGTATAATTTGCTTAATCCAGGAGGAGAGAAAAAAATCTCTTACGTTGAAAAATGCCTTGGAAAAACCGAAGGTCCTATTTTAGCAGCTTCAGATTACATGAGAATGAATTCTGACCAAATTAGACCTTACATAAATAAAAGTTTTTATTCATTGGGTACAGATGGATTTGGTAGAAGTGATACAAGAAAAAATCTAAGAAAATTTTTTGAAGTCGATAAAGAGCATATAGTTGCATATGGCTTAAGTATTTTATCTAATGAACAATTAATTGCTTCTAAACATGCGGTAGATGCAATTAAAAAATATAAAATTGATAAAGATAAGCCTATGCCCACAAAATTATAATGAGCGAGAAAGAAGTATTAGTTCCTAACATTGGTGATTTTAAAGATGTTGAAGTAATTGAGGTATTAATAGAGGCAGGATCAAATATTAATAAAGATGATCCGATAATTACAATAGAAAGCGATAAATCAAGTGTTGAGATACCAAGCCCATACTCAGGTAGTGTTAAAAAAGTTAATTTAAAAGTTGGTGATAAGGTTTCAGAGGGCTCCTCAATATTAATAATTGGTTCTGAAGAACAAAAACCAGATGTTCAAATCGAAGAAGAGATGAAAGAAGTTAAAAAAGAAACTATTATACAAAAACCTCTTGAAACAGTAACTTCAAAACCAAAAGAAATATTACAAAATAATAGAGTTAGTGTATTCAAATCAAGCAAAGCGCTTGCTAGCCCAAAAACTAGAAAATTTGCAAGAGAACTTGGTGTTGATATTAATAATATTACTGGATCACAAAGATCAGGAAGAATTATAGAGGAGGATATAAAAAAATTCGTATCTTCTAATTTTAATAAACCTCAAGAAGAAAAGAAGGCTCCATCTATAAAGCCCTCAGAATATGATCACGCTGATTTTGGAGATGTAGAAATTCAAGATATACCAAGAATTAAAAGAATTGCTGCTCCACATTTATCAAATTCTTGGCAAACAATACCGCATGTTACTAGTTGTGATGAAGCAGATATCACTGAGTTAGAAGAATTTAGACAAAATTTGACTGATACTTTTACTGGAGAAAAAAAGAAAATTACTCCATTGGCATTTATTATAAAGGCAGTTGTGGAAGCTTTGAAAGTTTTTCCAAGATTTAATAGTTCTATTGACAATATTGAAAATGGAAAAATAACATTAAAAAAATACTTCCATGTAGGAATTGCAGTTGATACTCCCAATGGTTTAATGGTGCCAAAAATAAGAAATGCTAATCAAAAGAATATAGATCAAATAAGCAAGGATCTAAAAAAAGTTAGTGATGATTGCCGAAATTTGAAGATAGATAAAAAAGAGTTTTATGGAGGATCCATAACTATAACAAGCCTAGGTGGCATTGGAGGAACTTATTTTACTCCTATAATAAATTATCCTGAGGTTGCTATTTTAGGAATTGGAAGGACTTATATTAAACCTGTTTATATTGATGGACAATTTAAACCTAGAACAATGTTGCCTTTATCTCTCTCTTACGATCATAGAATTATTGACGGTGCTGAGGGTTCAAGATTTAATAATGAATTAAAAAATAACCTTGGTAAAAACTTTGCCTACAAATTAGCTAAGCAATGATTAAAAATTTTAAACTTTTAAATAATAAAACTGTATTTTACTTTAATGACAATAAGTTTGAAACATTTCCTAATATTTGGTTAAGAGATCATATTAAAAATAAAGAAAACTGGGATTTTAAAACCAATCAAAGAATAACTTATACCGCAAATTTAGACATTAATATCAAAGTTAAAAAAGCAAAATTATTAAAAAAAGGGAAATTCATTGAAATATTATGGTCTGATGAAAATAAACCAACCAAATATTCATATGAATTTTTAAAAAAAAATTCTTTAAAAAAAGAAGAAACTAAAAGTGATACTCAATTTTGGAAAGATAAAGACATAAAAAATCAAATTTTCATTAATTATAAGCAATTACAAACTAAAGTTGGATTTAAAAATTTATTAAAAAAAATCCACATATATGGTTTTGCAGTCGTAAGAAATTGTTCAAAGAATTTAAACTCTGTTGAATATATAGCTAAAAAAATAGGTTATGTCAGAAATTCAATTTTTGGAGGATTGTGGACTTTTGAATCAAATAATAAAAAAGCAGACAGTGCATATTCAAACCAAGAACTGAGACCACATACAGACTCTACATATAGTAATGATGCTCCAGGTTTACAATTACTGCTTTGTTGTAAGTATGATGCTAAAGGTGGAGATTCTATAATGGTAGATGGATTTAAATTGGCAAATGAAATCAAACAAAAATATAAAAAACATTTTAAAACTTTAACAAATACAAAAGTTAAAGGTTCTTATATTGGTGATGGTGTTCGCCTTGAAGCAAAAAGACCAATAATAAAATTAAATGAAAAAAATAATTTTGATCAAATTAGTTTTAACAATTACGATAGAGCACCTTTTAGAGAAACTAATCAGAAAACAATTAATTTTTATAAAGCAATTAAAGTATTTGATACGATGGCAAACCAAAAGCAATATCAGTGGAGGCATATTTTAAAACCTGGTGAATTACTAATTTTTAATAATTGGAGAGTAATGCATGGTAGAGGTGCATTTTCAGGTATAAGAAAAATGGCTGGTTGCTATATCAATAAAGAAGATTTTGATAGCTGTTGTAGAATGAATAATATTATCTAAATTTAATTAAATTAATGTCCAAAACTACATCGCTTATATGCGCTTTGATAACAACATTTATTTGGGGCACTGCTTTCATTGCTCAAGACACAGGCATGGACAATATTGGTCCATTAACATTCAATGCATCTAGATTTTTTGTTGGTTTTCTTACAGTCCTACCCATTGCTTTAATTTTAGAAAGAAAAAAAATTAATTATGAAATCAATTCTAATAAAAAATTATTTTTAAAATATTTATTTTTAATGGGTATATCATTATTTTTGGGCACCTACTTGCAGCAAGCCGCATTACAATACACGAATATAGCTAATGCAGCTTTTTTTACAGTTTTTTACGTTCCATTAGTTCCAATTTTATTATTTTTTATTTATTCTATTAAAGTCCATTGGAGTCTTTGGCCTTCAATAGGTTTATGTATAATAGGTGTTTACCTATTAAGTGATTTTTCAAACTCAGAAATTATGATAGGTGATGCTTTAGTTATTCTATGCTCACTATTTTGGGCTTTACATATAATTTTCGCTGGAAAATTTATGGAGAAATTTAATATACCAATTTTTTATGCAGCATTACAAGCAGCTCTTGTTTTTGGTTTATCTCTTATATTTGCTTTTATTTTAGAGGAAGTAGTTATTACAAAAATTTTAACTGAGTATAGTTCAATATTATATGCAGGCGTTTTATCTGGAGGAATTGCTTTTACTTTACAAATGTTTGCACAAAAAAATATTGAAGAAGCTCCAGCAGCAATAATTTACTCTCTTGAAGGTGTCTTTGCAACAATTGCTGGATGGATTATTTTAAGTCAAGTTCTTAACATAAATAATATTATAGGATGTGTATTAATTCTTATTGCTGTAATATTTTCTCAAATTGCTCCAACGTCCAAAAAATCATAAGTAAATAATTGAAAAAAGAATAATACTTAAAACTATTCTATAAATAACAAAAAAACTCAAACTAAACATTTTAACATAAATAAGAAAATATTTAATTGTAAAATAAGAAAATAAAAATGAAGCTGAAGTAGAAAAAATAAATATAGCATCAAAATTTATTTGATCATCAATAACATCTTTAAATCCCAAAACACTTGCACCTGCTAAAGCTGGAATAGACAAATAAAAAGCTATCTTTGATGATTCAACTCTGTCAAATTTTAAAAATCTTGAAGCTGTAATTACTATACCTGATCTACTGACTCCTGGAATAATAGCTAAAATCTGAAATAACCCTATTATAATAATACTTTTAATATTTAATTCTGAAGAAATTTTATTTTTCAATTCAAACTTATCTGAAAAGTATAATAAAATTCCAAAAATCAAAGTTGTCCAAGCGACAACTTTTAAGTTTCTAAATTGATCAATTAAATTTGTGGAGTAAAAAATATAACCAACAATAACTAATGGTATAGACCCAAGAATTATTAGTAGAAATATATTTTTATTATTAATGATATTTATTAACTCTTTTCTAAAAAATAAAATAATTGCTAACAAAGAACCTAAATGCAGACTAATATCTAATTGTAGGTTGCTAACATTGAAGTCACTCAATCTTGATATAATTAAAAGATGTGCAGACGAGCTAACTGGAATAAACTCAGATATTCCTTGAATAATTGATAAAATTAGCGTCTCTACATATTTTGAAATCATTAGATCCAATACTTCATAATGAAATTGTAACCAAATTAAAGCAATTACATATTTGCATATCATCTATGCATAATAAGAAAAAACCGCTGATTTACTTAAGTTTTGTGAAATATTAGTCAATATTTATGACCTTGTAATTGTTTATTATTAAATTTTTATCGTATATACAGCGTCCACCATGTCAGAAAAAATGCTTAAGTTTGTTGATATAGGTCAACAAAATCCACCTAAAAGAGATATATCAGACCGAAAAGAGGATTTTGATGAAATATATCAAGAATTTCTAAAAGATAGAGCTGTTCAGCAGTCAAGCAGATGTTCCCAATGTGGAGTACCATTTTGCCAAGTTCATTGTCCATTAAGTAACAATATACCAGATTGGCTTAAACTAACTGCTGAGGGAAGATATGAGGAAGCTTATCAATTATCACAAAGCACAAACAACATGCCAGAAGTTTGTGGAAGAATTTGCCCCCAGGATAGGCTGTGTGAAGGAAATTGTGTAATAGAGCAATCGGGTCATGGAACAGTAACTATTGGATCAATAGAAAAATATATCACAGAGAAAGCTTGGGAAAATGGTTGGGTTAAACCAATAGAAATAAATAGTGAAAAAAATGAGAGTGTAGGAATTATAGGTTCTGGTCCTGCTGGACTTGCTTGTGGAGAACAACTCAGAAAAAAAGGATACAAGGTAACTATATATGATCGTTATGACAGAGCTGGAGGGCTACTAATATATGGTATCCCAGGATTTAAATTAGAAAAGCATGTTGTTCAAAGAAGAATAAAACTTTTGGAAGAAAGCGGAATAAAATTTGTCTTAAACTTTGAAGTTGGAAAAGATTCCAGCTTAACGGAGTTAAGAGAAAAACATGATGCAATTTTAATAGCTACAGGAGTTTATAAAGCTAGAGAAGTTAATCTACCTGGTAACGATTTGAGTAATATTTTCCCTGCAATGGAATTTTTGACAGCATCAAATAAAAAAGGACTAGGTGATAAAGTTGAGTTGTTTGATAACGGAACTTTAAATGCTGAAGGCAAAGATGTTGTAGTAATTGGAGGTGGCGATACAGCAATGGACTGCTTAAGGACTTCAGTGAGACAGAATGCTAAATCTGTAAAATGTTTATATAGAAGAGATAGAGAAAATATGCCAGGATCAGCAAGAGAAGTTGGCAATGCAGAAGAAGAAGGTGTTGAATTCATTTGGTTAACAAGCCCTAAAGAGTTTAAGGGAACAAATAAAATTGAAAGTGTAGTTGTTAATAAAATGAAATTGGGTGAGCCAGATGATAGCGGTAGAAGAAAACCAGTTGTTGAAGAAAATTCAGATTTTGAAATTAAAGCTGATCTTGTAATCAAAGCACTTGGATTTGATCCAGAAGATCTTCCAAAATTATTTAATGAAGAAAAATTACAAGTATCAAGATGGGGAACAATAAAAGCGGATTTTGATACAATGGAAACTAGTATAGAGGGAGTTTTTGCAGCCGGAGATATAGTTCGTGGAGCATCTTTAGTGGTTTGGGGTATCAAAGACGGAAGAGATGCCGCAACATCAATTGATAATTATTTACAAAGTAAACAAAAACTTAGAGTTGCTTAATGAAGTTAAGAAATAAAAATTTAAAAATTTTAAAAAGTAATCATGTTTACTCGGAAGAAATGGAACATGATGCATGTGGTGTAGGTTTAGTAGCATCCACCGAAGGTCTAAAATCAAGAAAAGTCGTAGAATATGGAATCGATGCCTTAAAAGCTGTTTGGCATAGGGGTGCAATCGATGCAGACGGAAAAACAGGAGATGGTGCTGGAATCCATATTGAAATTCCTAAAGATTTCTTTGAGGAAAAAATTGAAGTCACTGGTCATAAACATGATAATTCTGAACTATGTGTGGGTATGATTTTCTTACCAAGAAATGATTATAGCGCTCAAGAGCAATGTAGAACTATTGTTGAAAGTGAACTAACAAAGAGAAATTTTAGTATCTATGGCTGGAGACAAGTTCCTGTTGATCCCTCTGTCTTAGGAGAAAAAGCTGAACAAACAAGACCTGAAATTACTCAAGTATTGTTCACATACAATGACAAAAAAGTTGTCAATAAATCTCTGGAACAAAAATTGTATGAAACTAGAAGAGTAATTGAAAAAGAAGCTCTCAATAATCAATTAAATAATTTTTATATATGTTCATTTAGTTCTAAATCTATCATTTATAAAGGAATGTTTTTAGCAGAAGCTTTGTCAGATTTTTATACTGACTTAAAAGATGAAAGATTTATATCTAGGTATGCAATATTTCACCAAAGATTTTCAACTAATACTGCGCCAAGTTGGGACTTAGCTCAACCATTTAGATCTATAGCGCATAATGGTGAAATAAATACTCTTAAAGGAAATGTTAATTGGATGAAGGTTCACGAAGAAGAGATGTTTAGTCCAGTTTTCGAAGATATAGAGAATCTTAAGCCTGTAATACCAGCTGGAAATTCTGACTCTGCATCATTAGATAATGTTTTTGAGTTATTAAATATTTCTGGACAGCCTGCTCCTCTAGCAAAATTAATGTTAATACCAGACGCTTGGTCAAAAAAAAATAAGGTATTAAAAAAAGATCATCAACAACTATTCAATTTTTTAAATAGTACCATGGAGCCTTGGGATGGGCCAGCTGCTATAGCTGCAACTGATAATGAATGGGTAATTGTTGCAACTGACAGAAATGGATTAAGACCACTTAGATATACAGTGACAAGAGACAAACTTCTTTTTGCAGGAAGTGAAACAGGAATGATAGATTTAAATGAGAAAAAAATTGTATCTAAAGGAAGATTAGGACCTGGAGAAATATTAGGAGTAAGAATAGAAAAAGGCAAAGTATATTCAAACGATGAAATAAAAAACTACCTTTCAAAAGAATATAAACATTACAACAATCAGATTATTGATCTTGATAAAAAATTAGAGGCAGAAACTGAAAAAGTAGAGCTAGAAGGCCAAAGTTTGAGGAATTTTCAACATTGTTTTGGATATAGCATAGAAGATTTAGAATTAATTCTTCATCCAATGGCAGAAGATGCTAAAGAAGCAACAGGCTCAATGGGTGATGACACGCCTTTAGCAGTTTTATCTGACAAATATAGACCACTATATCATTACTTTAGACAAAACTTTAGTCAGGTTACAAATCCACCAATTGACTCTCTAAGAGAAAATAAAGTTATGAGTTTAAAGACAAGATTTGGAAATCTTGGTAATATTTTAGATTTTAGTAAATTAACTAAAGACAATATTTATGTCTTAAATAGTCCGATATTATCAAATGCACAATTTGAAAAATTTTTAAAATTCTTTGGAAATAATAATAAAGTTTTAGATTGTACATTCAGCAAAGATGATGATTTAGAGACATCAATAAATTTACTCAAAGTTAAATCTGAACAAGCTGTTAGAGAGGGAATTAAACAAATAATATTATCAGATAAAAATATTTCAGAAAATAGAATGCCAATGCCGATGCTTTTATGTATAGGGGCAATAAATACACATTTAGTTAAATTAGGTTTAAGAGGTTATGTTTCTATTAATGTTCAAACTGGAGATGCTTTAGATACTCACTCTTTTGCAACATTAATTGGTGTTGGTGCTACTACAGTGAACCCTTATTTAGCTTTTGATAGCTTATATCAAAGACATTCTAAGAAATTATTTGGAAATTTCACTTTTGATGAATGTGTTTCAAGATATATTAAATCAGTCAATCTCGGTCTTCTTAAAATAATGTCTAAAATGGGAATTTCTGTTTTAAGTTCTTATAGAGGCGGATGTAATTTTGAAACTGTGGGACTAAGCAGAACAATTGTGAAAGATTACTTTCCTGGGATGTTATCAAAGATTTCTGGAATTGGTTTAAAAGGAATAGAAAAGAAAATCAGAACTATACACAAAGAAGCATTTTTCAATAATTCAAATATTTTACCTATTGGAGGTATTTACAGATATAGAAAAAATGGTGAAACACATCAGTATCAAGGCAAACTAATTCATTTACTGCAAACTGCGGTTGGACAAGGATCTTATGAAATATATAAAAAATACACAAAAGGTATTTATAATCTAAATCCAATAAGTTTAAGAGATTTAGTAGATTTTAAATCTAAAAATCCCATCGATATATCTAATGTTGAGCCTGCATCTAATATATTAAAAAGATTTGGAAGTGGAAGTATGTCTCATGGAGCTTTATCTAAAGAAGCACATGAAACTCTTGCTGTTGGTATGAACAGAATTAAAGGCGCATCTTGTAGTGGTGAAGGTGGAGAAGATGAAAAAAGATTTAAGATTATGGAGAATGGAGATAGTGCAAATTCAAGGGTTAAACAAATTGCATCAGCTAGATTTGGAGTAACCATTAATTACTTAAATAATTGTAATGAGATTGAAATCAAAATTGCACAGGGTGCTAAACCAGGTGAAGGTGGACAATTACCAGGTTTTAAAGTTACGGATGAAATTGCGAGATTGAGACACTCAACGCCAGGAGTTACTTTAATATCACCTCCACCACATCATGATATTTACTCAATAGAAGATCTAGCTCAATTAATTTATGATTTAAAACAAATAAATCCTAAGGCTAGGGTTGGAGTTAAATTAGTTGCTTCATCAGGAATTGGAACGATAGCTGCTGGAGTTGCAAAAGCTAAAGCAGACATAATTTTAATCTCAGGGCACTCAGGAGGTACAGGAGCCACTCCACAGACAAGCGTTAAATATGTTGGAGTTCCTTGGGAGATGGGATTAACAGAAGCAAATCAGGTATTGACTTTAAATAACTTGAGACATCAAGTGACGCTTAGAACTGACGGTGGAATAAAAACAGGAAGAGATGTTGTAATTGCAGCCATGATGGGAGCAGAAGAATTTGGCGTAGCAACAACTGCTTTAGTCGCAATGGGATGTATAATGGTCAGACAATGTCATTCAAATACATGTCCAGTGGGTGTTTGCACACAAGATGATAAATTAAGAGAGAAATTTACAGGAACTCCTGAAAAAGTAGTAAACCTTTTTACATTTATAGCAGAGGAAGTAAGAGAAATACTTGCTGATCTTGGTTTCAAATCTTTAAATGAAGTAATTGGAAGAACTGACTTACTAAGGCAAGTAAGCAAAGGATCACCAAACTTGGATGATCTAGACTTAAATCCTCTTTTTGTTCAGGCAGATCCTGGAAAAAATAAAAGATATTGTGAGAAACCTGAAATTAATTCTGTTCCAGATACTTTAGATCAAAAATTATGGCCAGAAATAGAAGACAAAATAGATAAAAAAGAAAAAATAAATCAAGAATTTGAAATTCAAAATACTGATAGAGCAGTTGGTACTAGAATTTCTTATCATTTGTACAAAAAATTTGGAAATAACAATCTTGATGAAAATTCGATCGAATTAAATTTTAAAGGTTCAGCAGGCCAATCCTTTGGTGCTTTTGCTATTAAAGGATTAAAACTAATTTTAAAAGGGGATGCAAATGATTATGTTGCCAAAGGATTATCAGGTGGAACTATTGTGATTAAATTACAAGATGAAAGCAACCTTGTTTCAAATGAAAATACTATTATTGGAAACACTGTTTTGTATGGAGCTACTTCAGGAAAATTATTAGCTGCAGGACAAGCAGGAGAGAGATTTGCTGTTAGAAATTCAGGTGCAACTGCAGTAGTAGAAGGTTGTGATTCAAATGGTTGTGAATACATGACAGGTGGAAACATTATTATATTAGGAGATATTGGCGATAATTTTGGAGCTGGCATGACAGGAGGTATGGCATTTATTTATGACCCTGAAAATCAATTTGATAAAAAAGTAAATCCTGAAAGTGTAGTTTGGCAAACTCCAGAAACTAAATTTTGGATTGAGCATCTAAGGAAATTAATTCAAGAGCATGCGATAGAAACAAATTCAACAATCTCGAAAAAAATTGTTGAGAATTTTGAAAATGAAATAAATAATTTCGTCCAAGTTTGTCCAAAAGAAATGTTAGATAAGTTAGAAAATCCTATATCAAATAAAAAATTAGTCGGTCAAGCTAGTTAGTATTTTTAATAATATTATCTAACTCTTTACAAATAATATTTAGATTTTTTTTTGACGAGAGACTATGGTCACCCTTCTTAATTATATTTAATTTTTTTTTTGCTTTGCTGAAGATTTTTAAAACTTCTCTTGAGTATTTAATTGGTACAACTTCATCTTTTTGACCATGGACCATAGTAACAGGTATTTTCATTGGAATTTTAACATTCAAAACTTTATTTTGTTTTTTTCTTCCATCTTTAATTAATTGATTAGTTATGAGATACTCATACCCACCATTTTTAATTTTGCTAATACCTTTTTTGATAATTTCACTCTTTGTCTTTTTTGAAAATTTTTTCCACATTATTCTTGTTAAAAATTCTGGAGCAGAGCCAATTCCCATAAAGCCTTTAATCTGTTTCTTAATTGATTTAAATAATAATAAAGAAATCCAAGCACCCATACTAGAACCTATTAAAATTATATCATTTTTTTTAACTATATTCTTAATAGTCTGTTTTGCATCATTTGCCCAAGTGGAAATATTCCCTTTTGTAAATTCACCTGAAGATTTTCCGTATCCAGAATATTCTAGTGCCAAAAAACCCAATTTATTTTTTTTAGCATAGTTTAAAAATCTTTTAGGTTTATCTCCTTCTATATCGGATGCAAAACCTGGTAAAAATATAATATAAAGATTTTTCTTATAATAATTGCTTATATATCTTAGTTTTTTTGTTTTAGAAATTTTTAGAAATTTAAATTTTTTCATATAAAGTATTAAAATTGATTTGAAATATTATAACTCTACCATATGCATCCAAAATTGAAAGTTCTGCAAGTTATACCAAAACTTGGATACGGTGGCGCAGAAACAGGTTGTTATGATATCGCACACTATCTACATGAAAATGATTGTAAATCTTTTTTAATTTGCAACGGTGGTGAATTAACAAAGTTTATAGATAAAAAAAAAGTTAAATATATAAGGTTACCTGTTAATTCCAAAAACCCCATTTTGGTTTTTTTTAATTCAATAATTATTTCTTTAATAATTTTATTTTATGGAATTAATATTGTCCACGCGAGAAGTAGAGCACCTGCATGGTCTTGTTTGCTAGCTACCAAAATCACACGACGTAAATTTGTAACTACATTTCATGGAACATATAATTTTAAAAGTAAATTAAAAAAATTATATAATTCTGTAATGTTGAGATCAGATTTAATTATTGCTGGGTCTAATTTTATATTTTCACATATTAAAGAAAACTACTCTGAATACCTTAATGATAAAAAAAAATTCTTGGTGATATTTAGAGGCATTAATACTGACTATTTTGATCCATCAACTACTATAGAAACAGAGGAAGATGAATTATTTAAATCATGGGGACTTAAAATTGAGAGAAAAACTGTTCTATTGCCCGGAAGATTAACAGAATGGAAAGGCCAAGAAATGTTTTTAGATGCTATTAATAAAGTAAATATTAATTTAGGACACGAGGTATTTAATGTAATTATTCTTGGGAGCGATCAAGGAAGAGAACTTTACAAAAAGAAACTTATTAGGTTAGTTGAACAGTATAGATTAACTAACCAAGTAAAATTTATAGATCATTGTAAAAATATGCCTCTAGCTTACAAAGTTTCAGACATCATAGTTTCTTCATCTATAGAACCAGAAGCCTTTGGAAGAATATCTGTTGAGGCTCAGGCAATGAAAAAACCAATTGTTGCAAGTAATATTGGGGGATCAAAAGAGACTATAAATGAAAATAAAACAGGATTTTTATTTGAAGCAAATAACTCTGACGATCTTTCAAAAAAATTAATAGAAATTATGAATTTAGATGAACAGACTATCAATCAAATGGGCATAGAAGGTAGAAAAAATGTCGTTTCAAAATTTAATGTTGAAAAAATGTGTTTTTCTACTTATTCAGAGTATAAAAAATTAATAAACTAATGCCAAATATTACATTACCTGATGGAAAAAAATTAAACTTTGAAAAAAGTATAACAGGCACAGAGGTTGCTGAAAAAATTAGCAAGTCTTTAGGTAAGCAAGCTTTGGTGATGAGCATAAACGGTGAGCTTAAAGATTTATTTACTGTTATTGATCAAGATTGTTCTATTGAAATATTTACAGCTAAAGATCCTGAGGGTTTAGAAGTCATTAGACATGACACTGCACATATAATGGCTATGGCCGTTCAAGAACTATACCCAGGCACACAGGTAACAATTGGGCCAGTTATAGAAAATGGATTTTACTATGATTTTGCAAGAAAAGAGCCTTTTACTAGCGATGATCTAAAAAAGATTGAAAAAAAAATGTCAGAGATAATAGATAAAGATGTAAAAACAAGAAAAGAAGTTTGGGAGAGAGATAAAGCAATAAGTCATTTTAAAAAAATTGGAGAAAAATACAAAGCTGAGATAATTGAGAGCATTCCTAAAAACGAAGAACTTACGGTTTATCATCATGGCGAAACATGGCATGATTTATGTAGAGGTCCACATTTAGTATCTTCTGGTAAAATAGGTAAAGCTTTTAAACTGACAAAAGTATCTGGAGCTTATTGGCGTGGTGACTCTAATAATGAAATGCTTCAAAGAATATATGGTACTGGTTGGGCAACTCAAAAAGAATTAGACCTTTATCTTCAGAGAATTGAGGAAGCAGAAAAAAGAGATCATAGAAAAATTGGAAAAGAGATGGATTTATTTCATTTTAGAGAAGAAAGTCCTGGATCTGTGTTTTGGCACCAGAAAGGATGGAATTTGTTCCAAAAATTAGTTTCATATATGAGAATGAAACAAGATCACGATGGTTACAAAGAGATAAATACGCCAGAAATACTTGATAGATCTTTGTGGGAAAAATCTGGCCACTGGGAAAAATTTGGAGCTAATATGTATACTTCAACTACACCAGATGAAAAAGTATTTGCAATTAAACCCATGAATTGTCCTGGGTGTGTTCAAGTATTTAATCAAGGACTTAAAAGTTATAGAGACTTACCTTTAAAGATGTCAGAATTTGGAAAAGTTCATAGATATGAACCTTCAGGTGCATTGCATGGATTATTACGTGTAAGAGCCTTTACTCAAGATGATGCACATATTTTTTGTACAGAAGAACAAATTACCGAAGAATGTTTGAGTGTTACAAATTTAATTTTAGAAATTTATAAAGATCTTGGTTTTGAAGATGTTATTTTAAAATATTCAGATAGACCAGATTTAAGAGTTGGTGACGATAAAGTTTGGGATAAATCAGAGGCTGCGTTGTTAGAGGCAATCAAAGCGACAAAGCTAGAGTACTCAATTAATAAAGGTGAGGGCGCATTTTATGGACCAAAAATTGAATTTGTTTTAAGAGATGCAATCGGTAGAGATTGGCAGTGTGGAACCTTGCAAGTAGATTTAAATTTACCAGGTAGATTAGGAGCTTCTTTTGTTGATAAAGATGGAACTAAAAAAGTACCTGTAATGTTACACAGAGCATTATTTGGATCTTTAGAAAGGTTCATAGGTATCCTTATAGAGAATTATGCAGGCAAGCTACCATTTTGGATATCACCTTTACAGGCAGTAGTTATTCCAATCTCTAGTGATTTTGATGAATATGCTAAAAGTGTAGCTAAGGAATTAAAACGGGTTGGTTTGATTGTCGAGGTGGATCTTAAAAATCACAATTTAAATTATAAAATAAGAGATCATTCTTTAACAAAAGTACCAATGTTATTGATTTGTGGAAAAAAAGAAGTTGACTCCAACAGTGTAACTATTAGAAGATTGGATTCTAATAAACAAGAAAATATGGCTTTGAAAGAATTTATAAAAAAATACTCCGATCTAAATAAAGCCCCTTCAATCTAAGTGGCAGATTTTAAACAAAATTATTTTCAAAAAAGAACTAAAGCAAGAGGCCCAAGGTCTAACAACAGGATTACATCAAATGAAGTTCAAGTTATTGCAAGTGATGGAGAAAATTTAGGAATTTTAAATTTAAATGAAGCTATCAATAAAGCAAAAAATGAAGGTTTAGATTTAATTGAAATTGCTCCGAATGCAAAACCTCCTGTCTGTAAAATTATGGACATGGGTAAATATAAATACGATGCACAAAAAAAAGCTAACAAAGCAAAAAAAAAACAAAAGAAAATTGAATTAAAAGAAATAAAATTAAGGCCAGTTACAGAAGTTCATGACTACACTTTCAAAATTAAAAATGCTCAGAAATTTTTGGCAAAAGGTGATAAAGTCAAATTTACAATAAGGTTCAAAGGGAGAGAGTTACAACATTCAAACCTTGGCAATGAATTAATGCCAAAATTTGATGGAAAGCAAATGATTATGGTAATCCAGCCTTTATAAGCCATATTTCTAGTTGTAAATTTAATTTAATATTTGTATAACCCCGAAAATTATGCCCAAGTTAAAAACAAAAAGTTCAGCTAAAAAAAGATTTAAAATCTCAGCCAAAGGTAAAGTTATTACCCCACAAGCTGGAAAAAGACACGGCATGATTAAAAGAACAAATTCACAAATTAGAAAACAAAGAGGCACAACTGTTTTATCTAAACAAGATGGGAGTTAAAAGAGGAGTTACAAGCAGAGCTAAACATAAAAAAGTTTTAAAAGCTGTTAAAGGTCAGTGGGGAAGAAGAAAAAATACTATAAGAGTTGCAAGACAAGCAATGGAGAAAGCCATGCAGTATGCTTATAGAGATAGAAGAAATAAAAAAAGGGATTTTAAATCACTGTGGATACAAAGAATTAATGCTGGTGTCAGATCCGAAGGCATAACATATTCAAAGTTTATTAATGGTTTAAGCAAATCAGGAATTAAATTAGATAGAAAAATTCTTGCAGAAATTGCTTACGATAACCCCGAAGCATTCAAAACTATAGTTAAAAGGGCTCAAGCAGCATTAAATTAATCAAGACTATTGTTTTTCTTCCTTTAACAAATATTCTATTAAAATGTCTGATATTAAAAAAATAAAAGATGATTATATCGATAAGCTTAATACAGAAAATAATATTGAAAAAGTAAATAACATCAAATCCGAACTATTTGGAAAAAACGGAATTATATCGAACGAATTTAAAAAATTAGGTTCGATTTCTGTAGAAGAAAGAAAAAAATTAGCCTCAGATTTAAATAATATTAAAGATGAACTTCAAAATAAAATATCAATCAAAATTCAAGAAATTGAAACTAAAGAAATTAATTTAAAGCTTGAGAAAGAAAAAATTGATGTAACTCTTCCAGAAAGAAATATTGAAATTGGTAAAATTCATCCAGTCTCCCAGGTAATAGATGAAATTTCATCTATATTTTCTGAAATAGGATTTAGTGTTGAGGAAGGCCCAGATGTAGAAAATGAATATAATAATTTTACAGCATTAAATACACCGGATAACCATCCAGCTAGAGATATGCATGATACTTTTTACCTTGATAATAATAAGGAATTACTTTTGAGAACTCACACATCTCCAGTTCAGGTAAGAACTATGCTAAAAGGTAAACCTCCTTTTAAAATTATTGCTCCGGGACGAACTTACAGATCAGATAGTGATCAAACCCATGCTCCGATGTTTCATCAAGTTGAGGGACTTCATATAGATAAGAATATAAATATGGGACATTTAAAAGGATGTTTAAATTATTTTATTAAGGAGTTTTTTGAAGTTGATAAAATTAAAATGAGATTCAGACCAAGTCATTTTCCATTTACGGAACCTTCAGCAGAAGTAGATATAGGATATGAAATTAAAAATGGAAAGATAGTAATTGGTGAAGGTGATAAATGGCTAGAAATTTTAGGTTGTGGAATGGTTCATCCAAATGTTTTAAAAAATGTAAAAGTTAATCCAAGTAAATATCAAGGATATGCCTTTGGAATTGGCATAGACAGACTTGGAATGTTAAAATATGGAATTAATGATTTAAGAGCCTTTTTTGAGACTGATTATAGATGGTTAAGTCACTTTGGCTTCGATCCGTTGGATGTCCCTTCAAATTATAGAGGACTAAGTAGATGAAGTTCACAGTTGACTGGTTAAAAAACCATCTTGATACAAAATTTAACAATAATCAAATAATAGATAAATTAACTAATATTGGTCTAGAAGTAGAAAGTTTTGAGAGTTCTACATCTGAATTAGATACATTTATTGTTGCAAAAATTATAAATGCCAAAACTCATCCAAATGCTGACAGATTGAAGTTATGTGATGTTGATATAGGTAGCGACAAAACAATTGAAGTAGTATGTGGAGCCCCAAATGCAAAAAATGGTCTTTTGACTGTTTATGCACCTCCAGGATCGATTATTCCTAAAAATCAGATGAAATTATCTGTAAGTAAAATAAGAGGTGTAACATCATATGGAATGCTCTGTTCTGAGTCAGAATTACTATTATCCAATGAAAGTGATGGAATTATAGAATTAAAAAATAATAAATATGCAAATAAAATTGGAGAAAAATATTTTAAAAACACTTCTGAAAAAGTAATAGATTTATCAATTACGCCCAATAGACCAGATTGTTTAGGTGTAAGAGGAATTGCTAGAGATTTATCTGCTGCTGGTGCTGGTAAATTAAAAATTAATAAAAAATCCAATTTAAAATATAGAGGTAATCAAAATATAAACGTAACAATAAAAAAAGAAAAAGCTCAAGGATGCACAATATTTGGAAGTTGTTTAATAAAAGGTGTAACAAATAAAGAGAGTCCAAAATGGCTAAAAGATAAAATTCTGTCTTTAGGCCAAAAACCAATATCTGCGATAGTCGATATTACTAATTATGTAATGTTTGATTTAAATAGACCATTACACGCTTATGATGCAGATAAAATAGATAATGAAATTATTGTTAGAAGTTCATCTAAAGGAGAAAGCTTCGAAGCCTTAGATAATAAAAAATATATTTTAGAAAATGATATGTGCGTTATTTCTGACAGATCTGGAGTCCTTGGTCTTGGCGGCATAATTGGTGGGACAAGATCTGGAACAGAATATTCGACTAAAAATATATTATTAGAATCTGCTTATTTTTT
>LULU01000026.1_pt1 | contig 25988 bp, 23 predicted proteins | sample 729521 | NCBI WGS metagenome assembly LULU01 (sample SAMN03860281, study PRJNA289734) | marine metagenome | biome: seawater column; feature: ocean; material: water; isolation source: Red Sea water column Station 108 - depth 50m | place: Saudi Arabia: Red Sea | collected 2011-10-15 | depth 50 m | reverse complement strand
TTCAGGTGGTTGAGCACCTGCAGACCAGAATACACATCCACCATTTGGATCTGTACAAAGCTCTTTAATTTTATTCATAGCTCTATTAACACCAGCTTCAGTTTCTAGTAATTTGTAGATCTCTGATCCACCTTTACCCATATAAACACCGTCACCAGCTAATGCTATTTCTAGGTTTGTTAGAGCAGATTTGTAAATAGCTCTTTTTCCTGGAAATTTTTTAGTGTTAAAGAAATCTTTTATAGTTTTTGGAGTACCATCAACGTTGTTTACGTTATAAGCATAGTTCCAAGAATATAAAATGTTTCCTACAGCACATTTACTTGGCATTGGAGCAAAGAAATCTTCACTTGCAGGAGTTCCATCTGGAGCTGCAGGGAAGTCTTTGTCAAAATCGAATTCGACAAAAATTCCTTCGTCACATCCGTTGATAGTATCAAATGCGAATACATCGATAATATCCCAAGTAATTGCACCTGCTTCTTTTTGAGCTTTGATCTCAGATAATCCACCTGAATAGTCTACCCAGTTGATATCAACACCAAGAGCTTTTGCAGTTGGATCACCATACCCTAGCTTTTGAGACTCTGTATAAGCTCCACCCCAAGATGCTACTGTAACCGCAAATGCAGATGAAGTTATTGAAAGAGCAAAAGAAAGAGCAAGTAATAATTTACTTAATTTTTTCATTTATCCTCCGTTTAAACGTTTAATATAAATTAATTTATATAATGTGAGTACAACAAAAACGATATTCAGAGTCAACAGGCCATTTTGTTATAGGAATGCTAGTATATTTGATAAATTATTTAGGATCTAAAGCTCTAGCGTCTTGACTGTTCCATCCTACTTTAATCTCGTTGCCTAATTTTAAATCTAGCTCATTTGAGCTGTTTGGAACTTTTAAAATAAATTCTTTATTACCTAAAAGATCTAATCTTACTCTAGTATGATCGCCATGGTAGATAACCTCCTCAATCTTTCCAGTTTGATTATTATCCATTTTATCTTTTGGATTTATTAATGCCCTCTCTGGTCTTATTGAAACTGTTGTTTTGTCACCTTTGGAATTAACTGAAATTGGATTAGCTAAAATTTCTCCATTTTGAAGTTTAACTTTGCAAACATCTTTTGAAATATCTGTTACCTCTCCACCGAAAGTATTATTTTCTCCTATAAACTCTGCAACGAACGAATTAACTGGCTCTTCATATAATTTATCAGGACTTGATAATTGTTGAACTTTACCATCATTAAAAACTGCGATCCTATTTGACATTGTTAATGCTTCTCCTTGATCGTGCGTAACATAGACAACAGTCACCCCAATATTTTCATGGATATGTTTAATTTCATATTGCATACTTTCTCGTAAGTTTTTATCCAAAGCTCCAAGTGGCTCATCCATTAGAACTACTGCTGGATCAAAAACGAGAGCTCTTGCAACCGCTACCCTTTGTTGTTGTCCTCCCGACAATTGTGCAGGCATCCTACTTTCAAATCCTGAAAGAGAAACCATCGACAAAGCTTTATCTACTTTTTTATCAATCTCATCTTTTTGAACTTTTCTTACTCTTAAGGGAAATGCTAAATTTTCATAAACTGTCATATGAGGAAACAATGCATAATTTTGAAAAACCATTCCAATTCCTCTTTTGTGTGGTGGAATATTTGAAATAGGATTAGAGTCTAAATAAATTTCACCATTTGTTGGTGTTTCAAATCCAGCTAACATCATTAGACAAGTTGTTTTTCCTGAACCAGATGGGCCAAGCATAGTAATAAACTCGCCCTCGGAGATATTAAGATTTAAATCTTTTACTACTAAGACTTTACCATCGTAACTTTTGTCAACTTTATCAAACTTAACGAATTCTGTATTTTTAGACATTAAGTGTTTAAAACATTTAAGAAGTTAATTATCAATAGCTAATAGTTCTTTATATGTAGCTCTTTTGGAAAATTACAGAATAATTCACAACCTTTGTCGGTAACTCGGATTGCTTCTGATGCTTCTACTCCCCAATCACCAAACTGCATGACTGCAATCATATGAAAACAAACATTTGGTTCAAGTACTGTCATATCGCCTTTATAAATATTTAAAGTATGCTCTCCCCAATCTGGTGGATATCCGATGCCTATTGAGTAACCCGTTCTTGATTTCTTCTCGATACCATATTTATCTAAAATTTTCCAGAAAGCTTGGGCAACATCATTTGCTGTGTTTCCGGGTTTTGTAGCATTAATTCCAGCTTGTAAAGCTTCTATAGTTTTATTCATTGTATCAATTTTTAATTGATCAGGTTTACCTAATAAAATTGTTCGAGCCATAGGTGCATGATATCTTTTATAGACACCTGAAAGTTCAATTATAGTTGCTTCACCTTCGTTAAATTTATCTTGAGTTGCTGTTAAATGTGAAGCTGATGTGCCCTTTCCAGTTGGAAGAAGCGTTGCAATACTAGAATATTCCCCTCCAAATTCTTCTGTTCCATAAAATAAAGACTTTTGAATTTCTCCAACAGCATCGCATTGTCTTGTACCAGGTTTAATTACTTCCATCGCTGTTTTCATCCCTTTTTGAGAAATTAAAGCAGCAGACTTCATATAATTTATCTCTGCATTGGATTTAATTAATCTAGCCCAATTAACTAGTCGATCACAATCGATAATATTTGCGTCTGGCAATCCCTGCTTAATCTTTTCATAACAAAAAGCTGTGAAATAATGAGCATCCATTTCAACTCCAATGGAAAGTTTATCCCATTTTTTTTCTTTGATTACTTTGGTCAAGTAATCATAGGGATGTTTTGGCCAAGTGTGAATGTAACTCTCATCATAAACAATAATATTATCTTTATTTAAATAGGTCTTTATGTATGCGCCACCCGCATCTTGATCTCTTACAAAGCAAATTGGTTCTACCGCATCAACGTGCACTAATACACATTGTGCATAATAAAAAGACCAAGCATCGTAGCCTGTAAGATAATTCATGTTATTTGTGTCGTGAGAAATAATTAAATCAATTTTTTTCTCTCTCATCAGAGATTGAACTTTTAATAGTCTTTGTTTGTATTCCTCTTTTGAAAAAGACATAAATTAATCAAACAGTCTTCCAAATCCTTTTACAGATTTATTTTCTCCGATGTTTTCTAAAGACTCCCAGATTAAAGCTTGGTTACTTGAAAGAACTGGTATTCCTAGTTTATCTTCTAATTTTTGTATTAAAGGAAGAACTGGTAAAGCGGTACAAGATACAAATAAAGCATCTGCTTTACTTACATCTAAATTTATAAGAACATCAAACAGATAATTTTGATCTACTTTACCAATCTCCATATCAGAATGAATATCAAAGTAAGAATTTGAAGTAATTTCAAAACCAGATGATTTAAAATAATCAACAACATCATCATTAACCTTTTTACTATAAGGCGTGAATATAGAAAGTTTTTTAATATTTAATTTTTTTAATGCTTTCAAAGCTGCTGTGCTTGGTGTTGAAAGTTTTGCCTCAGGTTTTGCTGCTTGTATTTTATTTTTAATATTATTGTATCCTGCTGCAATAGTTCCTGATGTACAAGCATATACAACACAGTCTAATTTTTGCTCTGGTAAGATATCTCTTGTAACTTGAGTAATATTCTCTGACATTTTGATCAAATTCTCTTTAGTTAAGGGGTTGTAACATTCTATTCTATTTACAAAAAAATCTATTTTTTTATCTTTAATTACACTTATAAAATCTTTTTCAATCACTAGATCGGTTGCTAAAGCGATAAGTCCAATACGTGGATTTTGGTTATTTTCAAACTTTGGTTCTATTTTTTGTGATTTCATAAATACAATATACCACCACTTATTGATTAATCATTAAAATTTAAAAACTGCATCTAATTTCTTGAATGGTTATAGTAAATAAACGTATAATAAGAAAAATTAATTTTGAAATATAAATGCTCGATAAAAAAAAATTTTATATCAATGGCAAATGGGTTGAGCCAGTAAACAAGAATGAATGTGAAGTTATTAATCCATCAACAGAAGAAGTTTGTGCAATTATAAGTCTTGGAAGCTCTGATGATACAAATGCTGCAGTCAAAGCAGCAAAATCTGCATTTGAGACTTGGAAAGAAACTTCAAAAGAAGAAAGGTTAAATTTATTAGAAAAATTATTAAAAATTTATAATTCTAGATGGGATGATATGACTGATGCTATTACTACAGAGCTTGGTTGTCCTAAAGATTGGTGTTCAGCTAATCAAACATCTTCTGGCGCAGGCCATATAGAAGACTTTATAAAAAGATTAAAAGATTTCGAATTCGAGCCAGGTTTTGATAAAGGATCTACTAATCATATTGTATATGAACCAATTGGAGTTTGCGGATTAATTACACCTTGGAATTGGCCTATAAATCAAATTGCTTTAAAAGTAATTCCAGCTTTTGCTACTGGATGTACGATGGTACTTAAGCCATCTGAAATTGCACCATTGTCAGGAATGTTATTTGCAGAGATGATAGATGAGGCTGGATTTCCAGCTGGAGTGTTTAATCTAGTGAATGGTGATGGGCCTGGTGTTGGGACTGACCTGTCAGGACATCCTGATGTTGATATGGTCTCATTTACAGGATCTACTAGAGCTGGAAAATTAATTACAAAGAATGCTGCTGATACTATAAAAAGAGTTTGTCTAGAGCTTGGTGGTAAAGGTGGAAATATTGTTTTTGCTGATGCGTATCCTGATGCAGTAAGAGATGGGATTAGAAACGTAATGAGTAATTCAGGTCAATCATGTGATGCTCCAACTAGAATGCTTGTTGAAAAATCAATTTATAAAAGAGCAGTTGAAGAAGCAGCAGACGAAGCTAATAAAATTAAAGTTGATCTTGCTTCAAAAGCCGGTGATCATATAGGACCTGTAATTTCAAGAACTCAATTTGATAAAATTCAGAGTTTAATAAATAGTGGAATTGAAGAAGGTGCTACTTTAGTGGCAGGTGGACCAGATAAACCTGAAGACTTAAAGAAAGGTTATTTTATTAAACCAACAGTATTCACTGATGTAAATAATAATATGAGAATTGCTAAAGAGGAAATATTTGGACCAGTATTGTCAATTATTCCTTTTGAAAATGAAGAGGAAGCTATCCAAATTACAAATGACACAGAATATGGATTAGGAAACTATTTACAAACAGAGGATAAAGAAAAGGCAAAAAGAGTCTCAAAAAAATTAAGATCTGGAATTGTGTATGTAAATCATAAAGCAGCAGACTCTGGAACTCCTTTTGGTGGCTATAGACAATCTGGAAATGGACGTGAGGGTGGAACCTGGGGATTGCATGAATATCTAGAGGTAAAAACTATTACTGAATGGAAAAATTAAAATGCTTGGTTATGTAATGGTAGGAACGAATAACTTAGAAAAAGCAATAATTTTTTATGATGAAGTCTTAAAAGTTTTAAATCTAGAAAGAAATTATAAAGATGAAGTTTGTGCTGGTTACACAGAAAAAAATGGCGATGGAACTATAGAGTTTTATGTGACCAAACCTGTCAATATGAAAGAGGCAACAAATGGAAATGGAACGCAAGTTTCATTTATTACATCATCTAGAGATATAGTTGATAAGTTTCATGAGATTGGACTTAAGGCAGGTGGAAAAAGTGAAGGAGCTGGAGGTGAAAGACCAGAAGGTTCTGGAGTTTACTATTCTTATATTCGAGATCTTGATAATAATAAAATTTGTGCTTTCACAAACAATTAATGTCTTACACTTTAATTCAAGAAAAAATCGATCAAGGAAAAATTATTTTACTTGATGGAGGTATAGGTGCTGAGCTTGAAAAAAAAGGAGCTAAAATGGATCAAAACCTCTGGTGTGGAAAATGTTCGGTAGATAACCCAGAATTTCTAAAAGAAGTGCATGAAAATTATATTTATGCAGGTGCTGATGTTATTACAACAAATACTTATGCTACAACTCCAATTTCTCTTAGAAAACACGGATATGAAGGCTCAATTGAATTATTTAATAAACAAGCAGTTCAAATTGCAAAACAATCAATTCATAATTCAAAAAAGAGCGTCTGTTTAGCAGGAAGTGTTTCAAGTTATGGAAGTTTTCTTAAACTTGGAACAAAGAACATGAAGCCATGTTTTAATGAGCAGATTAAAATTTTATCAAATGAGGGTGTTGATTTAATAATTTTAGAAGCAATGACGTCTCAAGCAGAAATTGTAGAGACTATGCTTGAGTGTTCTTCAAATATAAAATTACCTGTTTGGCTTTCCATTTCCTGTGTAATAGATCAAAATACAAAAAATATTACGCTTGGTTATGATGATGTAAAGAATAAAACTGAAATTTATGAGGATTTAGATGAATCATTGAAAAGTTTTAGCAAATTACATAAAGGACCAATTTTAATTGCTCACTCAGATATTAAAACAACAAGTGCAGCTTTAGACACTGCATTAAAAAATTACAATGGAGTTATTGGTGCATACCCTAACAAAGGCTATTATGAAAAACCAAATTGGAAATTTGTAGATAATTTTTCACCAAATGATTATTTGGAAATTGCAAAAAAATGGGTTAGCAAAGGTGTAAAAATTATTGGTGGTTGTTGTGGTATAGGAGTTGAAGAGATAAAAGCTGTTTCAATTTTGAAGTAATAATATATTGTAAAATTATGAAAACTTTTATTGGTGGTATTGGTTGTTTTTGGGACGAAACTAAATACGATGGTATAAAAGGAATATTATCTACCGAATGTGGTTACTGCGGAGGTGATGATCCTAATGTTACTTACAAAGCAGTTTGTGGTGGAGATACAGGTCACATAGAAGTAGTTAAAGTTCAATATGATGAAAATATTTTAAGCTATGAAGACATGGTCAGATTATTTTTTAAACTTCATGACTCAACTCAAAAAAATAGACAAGGAACTTATGTAGGAATTCAATATCGTTCTGAAATATTTTATAATAATGATAATGAAAAAAATACAGCAGAGAAAATTTTAAAAGAAATGAATGAGAAATTAGATGGAAAAGTTACTACAAAGATTTCCAAAGAAAAAAACTATTGTAAAGCAGAAGGCTATCATCAAAAGTACGAGAAAAATAAATCTCTTAAGTTTGGATAAAAAATACTAATTTGAAAAAAATTATTTCAGAAAAAAATCCAGAATTAGTTACGAGAAAAGATAATAAAGCTCAATGGAATCTCCCAAATAAAAGAAGGTTGGGTTTTAGAAATTTATATAAAATTAATAGATATGGAATATACCTTAGATCAGATTTTGTTCTAAAATTAAAAAAAAAAATTAATAAGAGAATTGGTAAATTATCTTCTGTAAAAAAGTTAACTAAGAATAAAGCTTTTTGCTCTTTAATAGTTGGTAAAGATCAGGATATTTTATTCGAGCAGTACGCTAAGGACTTTTCTACAAATCAGCCACAAACAATTATGTCAATTACAAAAATGTTTATACATTTATTTGTGGGAAAGCTGATAGACAGAAAACTAATTAACTTGAATAAAAAAATTTCATTTTACTTGCCAAAAATTGGCAGTGGTTATGCAAATGCAAAAGTAAAAGACGTTTTAGACATGAACATTGTAAATCTATATAGTGAAGATTATACAAAAGCTTATTCGTCTTCATTTTTACATGAGCCTGTGGGAGGATGGAGACTGCCGATTAAAGGCAAAAACATTCAAAGCCAGGAACAGTATTTAAATTCAATTAAATCTCTAAAGGATAGAGATTTAAAAAATTATACCGATCTGGCGCATTATAAATCAGCTAATACGGATGTTATTGGACTAATTGTAGAGAAAGTAAGTAAAAAAAGTTTAAGACAATGGCTGTTGGAAACAGTTGAAGCAACAGGATTTGAAGAAGGATTGTATATAGGTACAGATAGATTTGGAACACCGTGGATGTCAGGAGGTGGAAGTTTAATTACAAGAGATTTTTTAAGAATGGGTTTACTTTTTTCTAGGTTTGGAAAAGGTATAAATGGAAAAAATATTGGTTCTAAAACTTTTTTGAGTAAAACTATTAATAGTGAGGGACCCAAATACATTCAATTATCTAAGGATAAATTTGTCTGTTATGTTAATTCATTAATGAAATGCGGTAACTGGATTGGTCACTCTGGGTATGGGGGCCAATTTTTAGGAATAAATTTGAAAACAAAAGTTGTTGCTGCGTTTTTTTCTGTCTTAGAGACTAAATCTGCAACAAATGAAAAATATAAAAAAGATATGGTAAATATGATAGACCAAATAATTAGTAAAGATTACTAATTTAAGAAAATTTTGTTATCAAGGATTTTAAATGTTTATCTGTGACGCCACAACAACCCCCAATAATTTTTACCTGATCGTCTATTAACTCAGAACACTTATCAACAAATTCAATTTCATTTTCAGTTATTAATGCCTGCATAGTACTAGTGTCAAATTTATGAATCTCTGGATAGAACATAATTGGCCCATTCCAATTTGATTTTAAAACTTTCATTCCCTCTTTTGTATCAATAAACCAACTATGCATAATGCCATAAACATCTCCACCGATAGATTTGAGTGAATTAATTATTTCAGCGAAATTTATAATTTTATCTTCAGGAAGGAATTTTGGCTCATCAGGATATTTTAAAGGGTCATATATAATAGATCTCTCTTTTTCAGCTCTAAAATTTCTACCTACTACGGTTTCATCAAACTTACTTATGCAGCAACTTAATCCAACCCAGACAGGTAAACCTGTTTCCAAAGCTGCATTAAGCAAAATTTTAGCATGGTCAATATCTAAAAGCATTTCAAGAATAAGCACTTCGACTCCCTCTTCTTTTAATACCTTCGCTTGTTCTTTATAATTTTTTTCTTCTTTTGCAAATGATGGTACAAATTTTGCGTCAGGTCTAAATTCATTTTCAGCCAAAGCTAAATATGTTGACATGCTTCCAGCAATTTTAATTTTTTTTCCAGAATTTTTGACTGCTTGTCTTGCTAACTTAACTGTATCAATGTTAATTTTTATAGTCTGATCTCCTAAATTTGAAGGCTCAAGACAATGTCTTGCAGTTCCAAAAGTATTGGTTGTTATCATATCACATCCAGCGTTTATATGACTTTCGTGTACTTTGATTACTATTTCTGGTGAGAAAACATTTGCTAAACCAGAAAAAGCTGGTCCCATTTTTCCACCAAGTCTCTGAATTTCTGAACCTGTTCCACCATCTAAGAAGACTTTTTTTTTTGATTTCAATAATTCATTAATATCCATTATGCTAATTTCTTCTCTGACTTTGGAACATATACAACTTCAATTACACCACCAAGAATTATTAGAATACTTCCTATTGTTTCTCTCCAACCAAAAGGTTCATTTGTTAAAATACTAGCGCTAACAACACCAACAATTATTTCAGCTAAAAATAAAATAGATGATAAGCCGGCTCCTAATTTACTTGGAGCCCAAAAGATTATTACCCCTGTAGGAATAAAATAAAATATCGAAATAAGTAATAAAAAAGTGGACATCGACATGATGACCTCCACTGATGGAACTGGTCCTAAATAATCTACTAAGAATAACCCAATAGGTATACTGGCTAAACCTCCATAAAAAAAGAATGTGAATATAATTGGAAAGACGCCATCGGTTTTAATTATTTCCATTCTAATTAAACCAGCACCAAATAGTGCACCTCCAGCAAGGGCCAACCAATCTCCTGCATTTTGAGGTAACGGAATTATATTCTCTTGACTGAATACAATCCATAAACCTCCTAATGCTAAACCTAATGTGATTACCCTCTTCCAACCAAATTTCTTTTTTAAAAATATAATTTCAAATATTGTTGTCCAAACAGGTATCATGTAAAACATGATTAATGCTTTAACTACATCAGTAAGAAGAAAGCTAAGAGCATAACAAACAAATCCACTTCCAACAAAAAAACCAGTGAGAGGAAATTCCAATCCAATAGACTTTCCTTTTATAACTCTCCAAATTGCGACTGGTGATAATATTAATATTCCAACTGCCATTTGGGATATTGTTCCCCAGCCACCAGTCAAACCTCCATCTTCTAGTATTCTCTGAGGTAACCAATAAATTCCCCATGAACCAGCTGCAATAGCTAATGCAAAAGAAATTTTAAAATGATGAGGATGTCTGGTCATTATTATTGCATTAATTTTGGTTTAAATTTTGAAAAGTTAAAAATTTCTTCATAAGAATTGGCAAAGTTAATTACTTTATTATCTTCTTTAACATTTGCTATAATCTGCATTCCCATTGGCAGCCCTTTATTACTAAAACCTACTGGAATAGATATAGTTGGCAAACCAAGCAAACTTGATAATGTATAGACTTCCATATATCTATGATAAGTGTCAATTTTATTATTATTGATAAATTCAGGATTATTTAGGTTCTTTTCAAACGGAAATAATTGAGCCGAAGGTAATGCTAAAAAATCATGATGTTTAAATAGGTTTTGAATTTTATCCATATATTTATTTCTAATTTCTATTGCTTTTAAAACATCGTTTGTTTCAATGCTTTTCCCTTTTTTATATTCCCAATATGCTTGGGAAGGTAATTCATTTAAATTTTTTAAATTATATAACAAAAAGTTTTCATATAATGTTTTGGCTCTTAATGTTGTCCAAGAATACCATAATTCTCCTGAGTTAATTTCAGTTTTTAAATTTTCAATACTTAAATTATTTGACTGTAATTTTTTTAAAATATTTTCACATAAGTCTACAATTCCATCTTCATACTTATATTGTTCGTTTAGATCAATGCACCATCCAATTTTTAAATCTGAAAGTTTTTTATTATTTATATCTTTAAGATCGAAAGATAATTTATCCTTTACATTCTTCCCTTTTATATAGTTAAATAAAAATTCCATGTCATTGGGAGTCCTAGCAAAACATCCAGTTGTAGATATTAAAGGAAAATCTTTTAAATTTTTAATTTCAAATCTATCTTCTGCAATCGCACCAGGTGTTGGTCTTAATCCATAAATATTTGCAAATGCTGCTGGGTTTCTACAAGATCCCATCATATCTGTACCATCTGCAAATGGAATTAAATTTGCTGCAACAGCTGCTGCTGCACCACCAGAAGACCCTCCCGCTGACTTACTATAATCATAAACATTGGAGGTGGCTCCATAAACTCTGTTAGTAGTATGACAACCAACAGCAAATTCAGAGAGATTTGTTTTACCAATTAAAATTGCGTTTTTTTTATAATTATCTACTAATAAAGAGTTCTGTTTTGGGATATTTTTTAATAACTCTTTATATCCATAACAAGTTACCTCATTTTTAATATCAAATAATTCTTTAACAGCAATTGGAAGACCATAAATATCATCTTTATCATTATCACTATTAAAATTTTCATCTTTTAATTTTGCTTCTTCAGTAATTTTTGTTTCATCTATATGTGAAATAATAGCATTTAATTTTGGATTGAATTTTTTTATTCTATCTAAATAGAAATTTAGTACCTCTACTATTTTAATTTCTCTTTTTTTTATTTTTGAAATTATTTGATGGACAGAAAAATTCTCAAGCACTTAATTAAACCTATCTTGCTTGTCTAATACTCTCTAAAACTAAAGTCTTGACCTCATCTAATGATGCCTTTTTAGGGTTTTGTCCATAAGCTTGGTCTAACATTGATTTTTTTGCTATTCTCTCTTGGCAATCTTCTGGTACTCCTAATTCATTTAATCCTTTAGGGATTTTTAATCTATCTAGAATTATATTTAAGTTGTCCTGAAAACTTTCAATTGAATGGTTTTCAAATTGCATAGCCTCTGACATTCTTTTTACTTTTTCTTCTAATCCAGGTAAATTATATTTCATGACTGCAGGAAGTATAATTGCATTAGTCAATCCATGATGAGTATTATATTCAGCACCAACCATGTGCGAAATTGCATGAACTAAACCTAGGCCTTTTAAGAAAGCTATTCCACCCAAATAAGATCCAATAATCATTCCTCCTCTCGCTAAAAGATTATCAGGTTCTTCGACAGCTGCATAAAGTGATTTTGAAATTAAATTTAAACTTTCTAATGCAGAACCATCACAAAGTGGATGAAACATAGGAACACTATAACCTTCAATTGCATGTATCATTGCATCTATACCGGTCCAAGCAGTAAGATTTGCTGGTAATTTTAAAGTTAGCTCTGGATCTACTAAAGCTAAACATGGCCGGGCATCTGGATGCCATAAACAAAATTTCATTCCTTTTTCAAGATGAGTGACCATGGCAGTAACTTCTGTTTCAGCGCCAGTTCCTGCTGTAGTTGGAATAGTAATTATTTTTGGAAAAGGATTTTCCATAGTTAATTTTGGTGGCTCTTTTTCAAATTCAAAATCCCATAACGGTACACCGCTATCAACTGTAAGAGAAATTGCTTTTCCTCCATCCATTGCACTTCCACCACCTATTGCAATTATTGCATCATGATTGCCTTCACGAAATTTTTTACATCCAGAATCTATTTCATCATCTCTAGGATTTGGCGATATATTTGAATAAATATCTGATTTGATTTTTGAGTCATTAAGTAAATTTTGTAAATCACTTATAAATGGTAAATTTACACTACCACTATCAGTAACGATTAATGCATTATTTATTTTAAAATTTTTACAAAACTTTCCAATTTCTTTAAATCTTCCAGGTCCATAAGCTGTAAAAGTCGGGAATGTCCAATCCTGATTATTTAATAAAAATTCTTCGTTAAGCTTAAAATTTTGCATAATATTTTAAAAACTTATACTAATTTCAATATTATTAAATGAAAATTTCATCTGAAAAAACAGATCTAAAAAAAACATATTTAGCAATTGCTACAATGCTCTTAGCAATTTTATGTATAGATCTTTACATGGTTATTATTAAATTTTTAGGTAATGAATACTCAATAATTCAATTAACTTTATTTAGAAATGTAGCAGCAATTATACCTTTGTTATTATTGATCTTATTCACAAATGAATTTTCAACAATATTCAAAAACTTAGGAAATAAGTTTTTGATATTGAGTTGCTTGAGAGGAATATGTTTTCTTTCTATGAATGTATTCATTTTTATCTCAGTAGTAAATCTGGAATTTGCAACTGCAATGACGCTAACCTTTTCGTCACCTTTCTTCATAGTAATACTATCAATAATTTTATTGAGTGAAAAAATTGGTATTTACAGATGGTCAGCAGTTATAATTGGTTTTGTTGGTGTGGTTATGATAATGAAACCAACAAGTGAAATTTTTAGTTTGTACTCAATTTTTCCAATTCTAACCGCTATAGCATGGGCTTTCACTGTCATAATTTTAAAATTCATTCAAGGCAATCATTCAACTGCAAAAATACAGTTATACACATTAATATTTAATGTCATTGGTGGTTTACTTTTATTTTTTGTAACTACAGGACATGTTGAAATTAAAAATTTTAAAGATTTTATTTTGATGACAATGACTGGAGTTTTGGGTGGTACAGCAGCAATATTGTTTATTTATTCTTACCGTTTAATTTCAGCAAGTAAAATAGCTTCATTTGAGTATCTTGGTATACCGTCATCTTTTATTCTTGGTTGGATTTTCTTTAATGAAGCTCCATGGAGCCAACTATTTCCTGGAGTAATAGTAATTATTTTTGCTGGTATGATTATTATATGGAGAGATAATATTAAAAAGAAATCAATAGAAGGTAATAAGCAAATTTATTGATTTGATCTCATAGATTTCATTACTATTACTCTATCTATCTCACCTAACAGCTTTCCACTTTCATTGCAAACCACTGGATAAGTTTTATCATTATCAATTAGCCTATCTATTAAGTTTTCAATTTTAGAATTATCTAAAATATTATCTTTTCCATTCTCAAATAAATTTTTTGTTTCATTGCAGCACTCAGTTCTCATGACTTTGCCTGCACTTAATACTTTATATTTAGGAACATCTTCACAAAAATCTTTAACATATTGATCTTTTGGATTAGATACAATTTCTTCAGGTGTACCTACTTGAGAAACTTCTCCATCTTTCATAATTGCTATGTGGTCTCCCATTTTAATTGCCTCTAAAAAGTCGTGAGTTATAAATACCATAGTTTTTTGAAGCTTTTCTTGGATCTTTAAAAGCTCATCTTGCATCTCTCTTCTAATCAAAGGATCCAATGCTGAAAAAGGTTCATCAAAAATTAATATTTCAGGATCCACAGCTAGTGCTCTTGCAAGTCCTACCCTTTGCTGCATACCTCCAGATAATTCTCTTGGATAATTATTATGCCAACCATCTAAGCCAACCATTTTTAAAACTTCCATTGACTTTTCTGTTCTTATATCTTTTTTTGTTCCCCTTACTTCTAATCCATAACCAATATTTTCTAGGACTGTTCTATGAGGAAATAAACCAAAATGTTGGAAAACCATGCTCATTTTATTTCTTCTTAATTCTAATAATTCACTTGCACTCATTTTTGTAACTTCAACATCATCCATTTTCACTATGCCAGCTGTTGGTTCAATCAATCGCGAAATACATCTAACTAGTGTTGATTTTCCACTACCAGATAATCCCATTACTACAAATGTTTCACCTTTTTGAATTGAGAAACTGACATCTTTTACAGCAACAACGTGTCCTGTCTTTTCTTGAACTTCCTTAATACTTAAATTTTTATCAAGGTTTTTAATAATTCTTTTTTCGTCTGGTCCAAATAACTTCCATATATTTGTACAGGTGATTTTTTGTTCTACAGACATTTTTAATAAATAATATTACCCCAAAAATAGACAATATTTTACTTTAAATGTAAAATTATTTATTTTAATTTGCGAACATGGCTACTAGAACTGATTTAATAAATAAATCAAATCAATCGAAAAACATAATAACTTATGTAATTATTGGAGTTGTTTTTTTGGTAGCACTCTGGCTATCTACTCAAAGTGAAGGGCCTTCAAAATTTCCTAAAGAAGTCACTGATAAATTTACATTTACAGCTTGGGTGAACGATGGAGAAGATTATTTAAAAAAAAATTACAGATGGGTCACTAAAATTATAGCAAGCTATATAAAAGAAACTTACTATTTTTTAGAAGACTTTTTGCTAGAGTCTCCTTGGATTTTAATAGCAGCAATAATTGTAATACCTTGCATAATTGCGGGTGGTTTGCGATTGGGAATTTACTCTTCTTTTGTAGTTTATTTTTGGGGAGCTACAGGAATGTGGGAACCATCCTTACAAACAGTGGCATTGATGGGTCTGTCAGTTTTATTATGTGTATTTTTTGGATTTATACTGGGTGTCTTGTGTTCACAAAGTAATAGATTTGAAAATTTCATGAAGCCAGTATTAGATACTATGCAAGTAATGCCAGCATTTGTATATTTGTTCCCAGCATTATTTTTTTTTGGGATAGGAGGCGCGCCAGCAATATTGGCTACCATGATATATGCAATGCCTCCAATAATAAGATTGACAAACACTGGTATAAGACAAGTGCCAGCTCAAACTATTGAGTCTGCAACTTCCTTTGGTTCAAGTAAACTTCAATTGTTATTTAAAATTAAAATTCCATTATCTTTACCAAGTATAATGATGGGTATTAACCAAGTAATAATGATGGCATTGGCATTAGTGGTTCTTGCATGTTTTATAGGTGCCGAAGGTATTGGTGGCCAAGTTTGGCAAGCAATAAGAAGATTGGATGTTGGTTGGGCAATGGAAGGTGGGTTATGTATTTTATTTATGGCGATAATGTTTGATAGATTTAGTTTAGCGTTTAGTAAAGATGTAGAAAGACTTCCTTCAGATGTTCAAAGATTTTATTTACTTCCACAAAGTTGGGAAAAATATCAAATCGCAAAAATTTTAGAAATGCCGTTAAGTTTTGGAAATAAGATGTTAAAAATCATATGTCAAACAGTTACATCTGCTATAGCAATAGTATTTAGAGTTTTAGTTTCAATTTTTAATAAATCTACAGCTGAAAACATCGGTGAATTTATTAGCAAAAGATATTATGTTATTCCTTATTTTTTAGTTTTATTTCTAATTGCATTTATAGATCATTACTTTTTAGAAATAGGAACATTTCCAAAAGAATGGAAATTATCAATAAGACAACCAATTACAAATGCAGTAGAAAGCCTGACTGTAAATCCAGGATTTATTTCTTTTGCAAAAGGTTTAAGAGCTTTTGTTTATTTAAATTTGTTAAGACCTTTAGATGTTTTTCTAACTCAAATACCTTGGTGGTATACATTAGCAGTATTTTCGGCTTTAGGTTATGTAACTGTTGGAATAAGATTTGCAATAATTACTGCAGTACTTCTTCTATTCATTGGTGCATGTGGAATATGGACACAATCAATGATAACTTTATCCTCAGTACTTGTGTCTGTAGTGCTGTGTTTCGTTATAGGAGTTCCTCTTGGAATAATTGCATCTTACAATGAAAGATTTAGAAATATTCAGAACGTAGTGTTGGATGCAATGCAAACACTTCCTTATTTCTGTTATTTAATTCCTGTTCTAATGTTTTTTGGTGGTGGAACAGTGTCAGCTGTTCTTGCAACTGTAATATATTCAATTCCGCCAATAATTCGATTAACATCTCTAGGTTTAACACAGGTTTCTGGCACTTACTCTGAAGTATCGAGATCATTTGGTGGAACACTTATTCAAACATTAAATAAAGTTAAGTTCCCGTTAGCTATTCCAAGTTTAGTTATTGGATTTAATCAGACTGTAATTATGGCTTTTGCAATGCAAATAGTTACACCACTTATTGGTGGTAAGGGTTTAGGTTTAGAAGTATTTAATGGTCTTGCGAGATCAGATACTGGAAGAGGATTAGCAGCTGGTATCGGAATAGTATTACTGGCTATTATTATTGATAGAATTACACTTGCGTGGACTAAGAAACAAAGAGAAGCTTTAGGCATAATAAGCTAAGACAAATAGTACTATTTGCGTGGTTTACATACCATTACATTTTGATCTAAAATGTGTTTTTAATTAATTAAAAAGAGAGGAAATAAATGAAGTTATCAAAAAAGATATCAGCACTAATTCTTTCTGTAGCTCTGTTAATTGGAAGCTTTGGTCAAGCCAATGCAGCCAAAAGACTTCACGCAGCTATAGCAGATTGGACTGGTGGGATAATTACTTGCGAAGTTGCCGTAGCAATTCTTGAAAGAGAGATGGGATACAAAATTAAACAAACTGTATTTCCTTCAGGAACTGGTTTATGGGAAGCAATCGCTGCAGGTGAGTTAGACTTCGCTTGCGAAAGTTGGCCAAGTTACGCTGAAGCTGACACTGTTATGTTAAATGAAGACTTAATATACGAAGGTAAAGTCGTTGGGACATACAGTGGTGATGGAAGTGTAGATTTACTTGGAACAGCAGGAATAATCGGTATGTCAGACTACTGGATACCAAGATATGCTGCTGAAGAACTAGGTATTAAAACTTGGAAAGACTTAAATAAACACAAAGCAAAATTTGCAACAATTGAAAGTGGTAATAGAGGTAGACTTATTGGATGTCCGGTTGCAGGTTGGAACTGTCATGACCAAAAAAGACTTGATCTTTTAGGAATAGACTTCCAGGCTGATGAACTTGGAACAGAAGCTGCTGCTATCGCAGAAGCAAAAGCTGCTTACATGCGTAAAGAGCCATTCCTACTTTATCTATGGTCACCACATTGGTTCTTTGGTGAGTATGATATGGTTGGTGTACAACTTCCAGAACACAAAACTTGTGACAGCTTCACTGAAGCAAATAACTGGAAAGATTGTGGAACTGCTGCATGGCCAGCAACTGGTTGGGCTAAAGATTACACGATGAACTACGGAAACCCAGCTACTTTTGCTAGTGCAGAACATGCTGACGCTAAGAAGTTCTTTGAAAAAATGTCTTTACAAAATATTGACCAAGCTAAAATGTTAGTTGAAGTTGATATTAAGAAAAGAGATGTAAAAGAAGTTGTTAATGAGTGGTTAGACAATAATCCAGACAAATGGAAAAGTTGGCTTCCATAATAACTTTAAAATAAATTAAATAAAAAGGGCTTTGATATTTTAAAGCCCTTTTTTTATTTCTTAAGATAATTTAATCTACCTACAATTTCATCTCTATCCATGTAATAACCTTGTAGGTGTCTGTGTCCAGAATTTGGATCGAACTCAGTTCTTCCATGAAGCACTCTTCTATTATTGAATGTATATATATCTCCTGGTCTTAGCCTAAATTTTATTTGAAATTTGTCATCGTGTAAAAGTTTTCCAAATTTATGATGAGATTTATAAACTTTATCCATTTGATCTGGATGACAATCTAAAGCGTCCATGGTTGCAGTGCTAAATCTAACATCATTATAATCACCATCTTTTGTTAGACTTATTGCAGTACCATAAAAGCTTCTATAAGCTTCTTGCGTGTAATCTTTGTCTCTAAACTTTAAAGGTATTTTTGTTAGCGTATCAAAAGTATCTTTATCGTTTTTCTTTAAATATTCTGCTACAGCGAATGCATCTACTGCTGATGAGTCACCTCCTTTTGCTGAATTAACTAAACAATGCAAAAATTGATATCCAGGAGGATTTTCAAACCATGGTAAATCCATATGATTTTGAAGTGCATGAGCTGTATAAGCTGAGTTATTAGGTTTTGGTATATTTATAACTTCATGTGTTTGGTATAGTTATAACTTCAAAAGGTGTGTTAAAAAATGGCTCTCTTGTGTGGCTAATTCTATTTAAAACAGGAAACGCAGAATTTTTTTCTACTGGAGCATTATAAACTATGGCTATTCCTTTATAATGAAGAAGTTCTAACCATTTTATTAATCCATGTTCAGAAGATATTATTTCATTATGATCTATGTATATACTATCAATATTTTTTTCTAAACTGCCATCCCACAATTGATAAGGTGATTTGTATTCTTCGTTATTTTTTATTGTGTAGCAATTTTCTCTAAGCCAATTAATATCATAATGGCTTACATGATTTCCCTCACTCCACTCTATTTCTAATTTACCATCACTATTAAGATTATATTTTTTTGGGTTTATATTTTCTGACACATCTAAAATATTAAACATTCGATGCCTAGAATCTTTATCGTGTGCTGTTGGACAATTATCTCTCAGCCACATATAATTAAATTTACTTTCTTTCCCGTCATCCCAAATTACTTGGAGATAAGTCCCATTTTTTGAGATTTTTGAAATTGAGTGCATAAATAATGATTATATAAAATAATTCACATTTCAATTCAATTAATAGTTGACTTAATATTTTTTGAGAGATTTATTAGCGTTAAGTTATTTGTTAAGATAACAACTAAGTTTGTTCGAATGTCTAAAATTGAAATAAATAATGTATTTAAAATATTTGGTCCAAAACCATCCAGTGTTTTGCAGATGGTCAAAGATGGTTCAAGTAAGGAAGAAATTTTAGAAAAAACAGGTCACACAGTTGGACTGGACAATGTAACTCTAAAAATTAATGAAGGTGAAACATTTGTTTGTATGGGTTTATCGGGTTCAGGTAAATCAACTCTCATAAGACATTTAAATAGATTAATAGATCCAACTGATGGTGAAATCCTAATTGAAGGAACTAATGTAATGAGCCTTAAAAAAGAAGAGCTAATTGATTTTAGACGACATAAAATGAGTATGGTTTTTCAAAGATTCGGTTTGTTTCCTCACAAAACAGTATTACAAAATGTTGGATATGGACTTGAAATGCAAGGTGTAGAACTTGAAAAGAGAAACAATGTGTCTATGGAAAAAATTGAATCTGTTGGATTAACAGGTTTTGAAAATCAATTTCCAAATCAGTTATCTGGAGGTATGCAACAACGAGTTGGACTAGCAAGAGCATTGGCAACTGATACAGATATAATGTTAATGGATGAAGCTTTTTCCGCTTTAGATCCTTTAATTAGAAGTGATATGCAAAAACAGTTACTAGCTCTTCAATCGGAACTAAAAAAAACTATTGTATTTATTACTCATGACTTAGATGAGTCATTAAAGCTTGGTGATCACATTGGAATTCTTAATGCTGGCAAGCTTGTTCAAGTTGGAACTCCTGTAGATATTATTATGAATCCAGCTGATGAATATGTTGAAGCTTTTGTGAAAGATGTAAATAGAGCAAAAGTGATTAAAGCTAAAATAATAATGAAATCAATACATGAAACAACTGATGAAGAAAAAAATAATCTGATTAAAATACATGAAGACCAGTTTATTGAGGAGTTTTTGCCACAAGTTGTTTGTAATAACGCTAATTGCGAAGTGGTTGATAAACAAGGAAATATAAAAGGATATATCACTAATAAAGAGCTACAACACTCTTTGAGTAAATCTTAAAATTATGAGTATTGATTTAAAAAACAAAAGAATAGTTATATCTGCTGGAGGTTCAGGTATAGGCTGGAGTTCAGCAAAAATTTTTTTAGAAAAAGGTGCAACAGTATATCTTTGTGATATCAATGCCACTTTTCTTAATAAATGCAAAAAACACAAACTAAATAATAAAAAATTATTTGTTTTTCAATGTGATGCCTCAGACGAGAACCAAGTAAAGAATTTTTTTACCAAAGTATTAAAAAAAACAAAAAAAATTGATGCTCTTATTAATAATGTTGGAATTGCCGGGCCAACTGGAACACTCGAAAAATTAAAAAGTAAAGATTGGGAAAATACTTTAAAGGTGAATGTTATAAGCCATTTTTATTTTTCAAAGTATTCAATTCCAATGCTTAAAAAAAATAAAGGCGGAGCAATAATAAATTTATCATCAACCGCAGGTATATTTGGATTTCCATTAAGATCTCCTTACTGTGCAAGTAAGTGGGCAGTTGTTGGTATAACCAAAACATTGGCAATGGAACTAGGAAAATTTAAAATTAGAGTAAATGCTATTTGTCCAGGAACAATTAAAGGAGATAGAATGGGAAGAGTAATAAGAGATAAATCTAAATTTTTAAATGTTTCAAAAAAATTAATAGAAAAAGAATTTGTTTCAATGACATCAATGAATACTTGGGTATATGAAGACGACATTGGAAAAATTTGTAGCTTTCTAATTTCTAATGATGCTCCAAGAATATCTGGGCAAGTAATTGCCGTAGATGGCAATACTTTGAGAATGCACTAACAACTAAACTTTAATATTTTTTTCATTTATTTCCATAAATGGGAAATGAGACTCTTTAAAATGTATATTTTCTGCTTTTTTTAAAAAACTGATATCATCCAATAAACCTGCATATAAATAGTATTTCTTGTATTTTTCTACATAAGTCAAAATAGGAGCTGCACACTTTTCACAAAAATGTTTTTTTATTTTATTACCACTACCTCCTTCGTGTTCATAAATTTTCAATTTTGATTTATCTATATCTATTGCTCCGTCTCTAAGCAGTATTATTGTCATCATTCCCCCTATTTTTTTTCTACAATCAATGCAATGACAATTGAAAACTAAAGGGACTTCATCAAGTTTAACGTTAAAAGTTATATCTCCACAGATACATCCGCCAGTTTTATTTATAAAAATTTTTTCTTTCATCAATTTCTAATTTTATTCTCGTATTTTTTTCTAATTTTTAAAACATCAACTAAATATTGGTCCCTAATATTTGAAAGCATATTAATTGATTTACCTCTAGCTTGTTTTTTTGTGCCAGATATAAGTTTACTTGATAATTTATTTGTTAACTTTGGAGCTTTTAATTTTGTCCAAGGTAATTTTAAAGCTGGACCAAATTGTTTTAACATATGTTTCATTCCTTCATTGCCTCCTGCAAGATGAAAGGTTAAAAAGGTGCCCATAATTGAGTACCTAAGACCTGGTCCATCTTCTATTGCACGATCTAATTCTTGAGTTGTTGCATAATTTTCGTTAATTATATGCAAACCTTCTCTCCACAATGCTTCTTGGAGTCTATCTGATAAATAACCTGGTAGTTCTTTTTTAAGCATAATTGGTTTCATTGAGATTGATTTGTAATATTTATTTGCATCTAAAAGAAACTTTTTTGTGGTTTTTTTTCCGGGAACTATTTCAACTGCTGGCAACAAATATGCTGGGTTAAATGGATGTCCAATTATGCCTCTTTGTGGATTTTTACTCTTAGAAAAAATTTTAGATGGTAAAAGTCCAGAAGAGCTTGAGGAAATAATTATATCCGATTTTACATATTTTGAGATTTTTTGTATCAAATCAGTTTTAACTTTATAATTTTCTAATACACTTTCTTGAACAAAATCGACATTTACAAGAGCTTCTTCAAGAGAATTAAAAAATTTTAAATTTTTAATTAAAATCTTTTTTCCAAAAAGTTTTTTTATACTTTTTGAAGTTCTTCTTATCTCTTTTAAAACATAACTTTTAAGATTTTTATTTTGATCATATGCATGAACAATTTTATTGTGTGCTAGATTTCTTATTATCCATCCAGTCCCTATGACACCGGTTCCAACAATTCCCACAGTTTTAATATTTGACATTACTTGTGTTTTACAAGTTTTAATTTTTCTCTTGTTTCTGAAGGTGACATAATTTCTACACCAAGATCTGTAACTATTCTTATAGCTTTCTCAACTAATTGAGGATTTGTTGCTAATTTACCTTTAGATAAATATAAATTATCCTCTAATCCAACTCTTGGATTACCTCCCATTACTACAGTTTGAGCAACATATGGCATTTCATTTTTAGATATTGCAAAACCTGACCATATACCTTCTTTGGGCATTATATCTTTCATTGCTTGCATAGCTAAAGGTGTTGCGGGCGCTCCCCACGGAATTCCTAAACACATTTGAAAAAGAGGTGGATCACTTAACAATCCCTCTTTATATAATTGAGCTCCAAACCACATATTTCCCAAATCAAAAGCTTCTATTTCAGGTTTAACTTTTATTTCCTGAAGCTTTTTTGCAGCTTTTCTTAAATCGTTAGGTGTATTAACTGTAATAACAGAACTGTCTCCAAAATTTAATGTACCACAATCAAGTGTACATATTTCTGGAAGAAATTGTTCAGCATTGGCAATTCTCTCCATTACATTTGCCATGTCTGTCATCGGACCAAATTCTAAAGGGTCCTTTCCTTGGCCTATATCTAAATCACCTCCCATTCCTGTTGTAAGATTAAGAATTACATCAGTTTCAGATGATCTTACTCTATCAACTACTTCTTTATAAAGCTCGAGTCTTCTACTTGGAGTTCCATCTTCCTCTCTAACATGAATATGAGCAATAGCAGCACCAGCTTTCGCAGAGTTTACTAGCTGTATCACCAGATCCTGTAACTGCGCATGAGATGAAGACTTTATTGTTCATTTTTATTTATAGAAAAATATAATATCATATCATTAATAATTATAGGAAATAAAATTAAATGGACTTAAATAAACTAAGAGTAAGACGTAGTTTTATATTTACCCCAGGTCTTCAACCAGAAATGTTTCCAAAAGCCTTAGCTTCAGGTGCTGATATGGTTTGTATTGAGTTAGAAGATGGAATAGCCATGAAAGATAAAGATGAAGCAAGAAAAAATACTATTGATGCATTAAAGTCACTAAAAGTAAAAAATGATGTTGAATTAGTTGTTAGATTAAATTGTCAAAGAACCAAACATGGACTTCTAGACTTAGAAGCTATTGCTTCAAATAAACTAAAAGTTAAAGCTATCATGTTACCTAAAGTTAAAACGCCTGACGAAATTACATTTATTGATGACATGCTTACTGATTGTGGTTTAGATACTGATCTTCATATTATAATGGAAACTAATCAAGCTCTTGAAAGTATTTATGATATTGCACATTCTAGCGATAGAATAGTTGCTCTATATTTCGGAGGAGAAGATATGGCAGCAGAATTGAGAGTGGAAAACAAATTAGAGAATTTAGTTTATGCAAGATCAAGATTAGTTCATGCTGGTGCAAGTAAAGGAGTTGATGTTATTGATGTTCCGTATTTAAATCTTGAAAATATGGAAGGGATGAAAAAAGAAGCGCAGTTTGTTAAAAACTTAGGTTTTACTGGAAAAGGATCTATTCATCCAAAACAAATAAGTATTTTAAATGAAATTTTTACTCCATCAGAAGAAGAAATAAGTAAAGCTAAAAGAATTATGGATCAATTTAAAAAAGCTAATACAGGTTTGGTTGTAATTGATGGCAAATTAATAGAAAGACCAGTTTTACGAGAGATGCAAAGAAAATTGTTAGTAGCAAATAAAATAAATAAAAGCTGATAATATGTCATTTCATTTAGCTTCGAGAAAAATAATTAAAGATTGGACAGATTATAATGAGCATATGAACATGGCATATTATGTTTTAATTTTTGATGAAGCTTGGGAGACAATGCTTAATAAATTTGAAATGGGTGGAGCTAAAGCACAAATTAATAAAAGAAGTACAATGGTGGTTGAAACAAGAACAACTTATAACAACGAAGTTAAAGAGAATGAAGAAGTAGATGTTTATTGCACTTTTTTTGATCATGATAAAAAAAGATTACATTTAAAATGTGAAATGATTGAAAAAAAAACAAAAAAACTTGCCGCAACAACAGAAAGTCTTTCTCTTTATATTGATCTAGATAAAAGAAAAGTTACAGAATTTGAAGAAGACAAAATAAAAATTATGGATGATTTTATTAATGAGAATAAAAATAATTTTAAAACTGATAATCTTGTACTTACAGGTAAATTAAAAAAATAAATGCAAATTGTAGAAGAAATTATTTATAATTTTGAAAATAATAAATCTTTATATATAGGTGAAAATATAACGATAGCAGATCACATGATTCAATCTGCAATGCTTGCAGAGAAGGCAAAATGTGACGATGATCTAATATGTTCTTGCTTACTTCATGATTATGGACATTTTGTTATCGATGATCCAGATAAATTAGTAGAAAAAAATAAAGATGGTGAACATGAGGTAATTGGATACAAATTTCTAAAAAAATATTTTAGCAATAAAGTTGTAAACCCAATTAAATATCATGTTTTAGCCAAGCGATATTTAGCAAGAGACAAAAGGTATTATAACAAATTGTCTAAAGCATCGAAGATTAGTCTAAAACTTCAAGGGGGAGTTTTAAATGATAAAGAGTGTGAAGATTTTGAAAACAAAGATTATTTCAAAAGTTCCATACTTCTCAGAAAATTTGATGAAGCATCAAAAAAAGTTGGTATTAAAATGAAAAATATTAATCAATACAAAGAATTATTAAAATTAAAATTAAAATGAATTTTGATTATATAATAATCGGTGCTGGTACAGCAGGTTGTGTTCTTGCAAATAGACTAAGCGAAAATGGTAAATTTAAAGTTGCTTTATTTGAAGCGGGTGGATCTAGTGATATTTGGAAGGTCAATATGCCTTTGGCAATTTTGTATGCAATGCATGATCCAAAATATAATTATAAATATTATTCGGAACCAGAACCTAATTCAAATAATAGAAGATTATTTTGCCCTAGAGGAAAAATGGTAGGGGGTTGTTCTGCACATAACGGAATGGTTTATGTTCGAGGAAACAAAAATGACTATGAGAGATGGGCCTCATTTGGCTTAAAATCATGGTCTTATGAAAATGTTTTACCATTTTTTAAAAAAATTGAGACATGGTCTGAAGGAGAGAATGAATTTAGAGGTGGAAAAGGAATTTTACCAGTAAATCAATCCAAAAACCAAAATCCATTGTTTAGTGCTTTTATTAACGCTTCTGTTGAAGCAGGATATAAAAAAAATAATGACATGAACGGAGAAGATCAAGAAGGATTTGGAATGTATGATATTACAATTCATAAAGGTCAAAGGGCTAGCGCTTCTAAATATTATCTAGA
>LULU01000117.1_pt1 | contig 26386 bp, 28 predicted proteins | sample 729521 | NCBI WGS metagenome assembly LULU01 (sample SAMN03860281, study PRJNA289734) | marine metagenome | biome: seawater column; feature: ocean; material: water; isolation source: Red Sea water column Station 108 - depth 50m | place: Saudi Arabia: Red Sea | collected 2011-10-15 | depth 50 m | reverse complement strand
CATCGGTATAAATTTTAATCATTAAACTAAATAATCCTTGTAGCTTTTTAAATTATTGTGAATTATCAGTTTTTGATAATATTCTCTTGGATCCTTAATTTTTATCAAAGCAGTTTTTGGAGTATTTGTATAGTCGTAAAGTCTTGTCAGAAAATATCTCATTGCAGCAGCACGGCATAAAATATTTAATGATTTTCTCTCAATTCCAGAGATCTTTTTAACACCTTCATATCCTCTAATTAAATTTTTAACCTTTTTTTTATTTAATTTAAATTGTGATTTTTTTTTATCAAAACAAAGAGCGTTGATACATATCGCTATTTCATACATAAAATAATCATTTGCGGCAAAATAAAAATCAATAATTCCAGAGATCTTATTTTTTTTAAAAAATATATTATCGATAAAAAGATCACCATGTATTATTCCATTTGGCAATTTTTTTGGCCATTTATTTTTAATTTCTCTAAAATTACTTTTGAGAAATTTTTCTAAATTAATGAATTTTTTTGATTTAAATTTAATACTTTTTAATAATGGATTTAAATTCTTTATATTCATTGAATTTTTTCTAAATAATTTTATTTTTTTTGAGGATGAGTGCATTTGAGCCACAGTTTTTCCAATATCATAACAATTCTTTAAACTAAGATTTTTTTTATCTTTTCCATCAAGAAATGAAACAACACAAGCAACCTTATTCTTTATTTTAAATAGATATTTTCCATCACGATTTTTTAGTGGTTTTGGACATCTTATCTTTAGATCATTTAGTTGATCCATTAATTTCATAAAAAAAGGTATTTCTTTTTTTTGAACTCTTTTTTCGAATATAGTTAATATAAATTTATTGTTTTTCGATTTTAATAAATAATTAGTATTTTCAATACCTTGTTTGATACCTTTAAAACTTAAAAATTTTTGATTTTCAAATTTTTTATTAATATACGGAATATCTTTCTTATTTATCTTTGTGTAAACAGCCATTTAATTTAATTTTTTCGGAACACGAAAAACAACGTTTTCTTTTATAATTTCCACTTCTTCTATAGTGACTGTAAATTTATTTTTCAATTCTTTAATGAAATTTTCGACAAGTATTTCAGGGGCAGACGCACCAGATGAAATTCCGATTATATTTGAATTTTCAATTAAGTTGAATGGAATTTCACTTTGTGAGTGGATCAGTATTGAGTTTTCACACCCTGATTTTTTAGCAACTTCAACAAGTCTTACTGAGTTAGATGAATTTCGACTACCAATAACAAAAAATATATCACACTTTTTTGCAATGTTTTTAACAGCCATTTGTCTATTAGTTGTTGCGTAACAAATATCTTCTTTCGCAGGCTCTCTTATATTTGAAAATTTTTCTTTAAGTATTGATATTATTTCTTTTGTATCATCTACTGATAGTGTTGTTTGGGTAACATAGGCTATCTTTTCAAAATTTTTTGGATCATAATTATTTGCTTCGACCTCATTTTGGATAAGATCAATAGATCCTTTGGGCAGTTGCCCCATTGTTCCAATTACCTCAGGATGATTTTCATGCCCTATTAAGATTAAATGGTATCCAGCCTTATGAAGATTTTCAGCCTCTCTATGAACTTTAGAAACCAAGGGACATGTTGCATCAACATAAGTCATATTATAATTTTTTGCATCTTGTGGAATTTTTTTTGGAACACCATGTGCAGAAAAAATAACTGGTCTTGTTTTGTCTTCAATTTCTTCAAGCTCTTCCACAAATATTGCACCTTTATTCCTTAGGTCATCAACAACAAATTTATTGTGTACTATTTCATGTCTAACGTAAACTGGAGAACCATACTTTTGAATTGATTTTTCAACAATTTCAATTGCTCGTTCAACACCGGCACAAAATCCTCGTGGAGCAGATAACAATATTTTAAGTTCTTTGTTTTTCATTTTTATCTAAAAGATACTCAAGTAATATATGTGGAAATGTTAAAGACGCCAAACCTATAAAAATGACTTTTATAATTGAGTTATCAAAATCATATTTAAAATTGAGCAAATAAATACCAACTAAACAAATAATAGCAGTTAATATCGTAAGTGGCATAGCCTTTTTAATAAAAATCAATAACCCATTTTTAATATTATTGTTATCTAATTCGTAAATTAATGTGATGCTATGTCTTACAGAATGTAAAAAGCAAAAATAAGCCGTAAATGCTACTAAAGGAGAAAGATAGTAATTTAAAATCAATATAGAAAAATAATCAAAAAAAATAGAAAAATTCTTTAAATCAAATTTTTTAATAAACAAAATAATACTCGAAATAGAACTTAAGATTATCCCTAAATCTATTAATCTATTATTTTCAATAAAACTTAAACTTGAGTAAAAATTTTCATTATCAATTAATAATAATTTAAATATTGCTATAGTTTCATCAAAATGAAAATATAATGGTGCCAAAATAACGAGAGATCCCTTTAGAAAATACAGTATCCCCATAAAGTGTGAATTATAGTTATGCAAAAATTGTGTATCCTCTTTACCAAAATGATATGAGGCAACCAGTAGAAATATTATTAACAAGATAGATGGTATAAAAATCCAAAGTGTTACAACCATTACAGCTAATAAGATATATGAAAGATAAAATAGAGATATATTTTCAATTTTAAAAATCTTTAGAAGCTTACCACCTTTGACATGATCCAAAGACCCATGTGATACACCAATAATTAAAATTAAAAATAAGCAAAATAATGGTGACAATATAAAGTTACTAAATTTAAATAGTATTAAAGAAAAAATGTTACAGAATAAAAAAAAAATAAAAGAATGATTAAGATTTATTTTTTTTATATTCATATTCATTTAGGTTTAATAAAATAAAGCTTTGATAAAAATCCATTTTGGCATTTTTAAAATTATAGTCAAATCCTCAAGAAAATTACTCTTATTGGAAAGAAATTTGATAATTGTTTTAGGTGAACTTTGAAACATTTTAAAAAAAATTTCCGACATTTTTTTTGGATGTTTTTCAAGAACACGTAAAAATATTTCATCCAAAAATTGATATTTTTTACCGATTTCAAATTTTTTAGTATTATGAATATTTTCAATATTTTTTCTAATAAATTTACTATGTTCTTGTATATTCAAAAAAGTATATCCTGTACTTAATCTTGTCATACCACCAGCAGTTCCAATATTAATTTTACTTTTTTCATTTTTAAATGATGGGTAAAAAAGCGGAATTGCGCCTATCTCTTTATAAGTGATTTTATAATTTTTTAAATTTAATTTCTTTTCGATATATTCTTTAATTTGTTGATCATAATCTTTTTGAGAGTCATCATTCATTTTTGAAAGCCAAGTACTCTCAATCAATGCCTTTTTTTTTGAGAAGGGAAGTGTGTAAAAAAAATGGACACTTTCTCTTTGATCACAATCAAAATCCATTAGATTAAAAATGTTTTCATCGAAATAATTATTCTCTGTCTCTATTTCAACTCCACAAAAGTGTTGCCATAAATTTCTAAAGTCTTTTTTGATAGAAGGAACGCTATTGAATATAAATGAATTTTTGGTGTTGATGTCTTTCAGTTCTTTTAAAAAAAAGATATTTTTATTTTTCTTTAATGAATTATTTATTTTCTCATAAAACAAACCACTATCGATGCTTTGATATGGATAATTTTCACATTCAAGAAAATTAGTTTTATTAGGTGCATTAACTGAAAAATTTTTCCAATTTTTTATGACACAATCATCAAAATTATGCTCAGATACTCTCCAAAAAGACCAGGTCTTATCTCTTTTGTACTCATCTCGAGGCTCGATTATTGCTAAGGTTTTATTTTCTAATTTATTATGAATCTCTAATTCATAGGCTAGAGATAAACCAGCACAACCACCCCCAATAATTATGTAATCAAATTCTTTCATCAAGATTAATTTCTTTATTAATCAATAAATGATCGTGTTCAATTTGATCATCATTTTTATTTAATAAAGAAAGTATAATTAGATCATAAATTGATAAAATCGTCTCCAAAACTTTTTCAAAGTTTGAAACATAAATTTTTCCAGATTTACTATAATTTTCAAAGGTTTTCTTTTTCAAAATTTTATATCCAATTTTTCTGTATACTCTTCTTGCAACTAAGATACTAAATCTAAAGCTAAGTGGAATTTCTCTTATGGAATAAAATGAATTTTTATAAAATGTATCTGCAAGTTTAATAGTTGAGTTAATTTCCTCAAAATTTCCATTTATATAAGATCTATTTTTTTTTGAGTCCTCAATCACATCTCTTGATATATTAGTGAGTTGCATTGCTATACCAAGATCGATTGCAGATTTAAGAGATTGTTTTTTGTTCACATTTAAAATTTTTGCCATCATCAGCCCGACTGTTCCAGCTACTCTATAACAATAGATTAAAAGATCTTTTCGAGTATCTATTTTTACATTTTGTTTTATGTCGGACTCTATCCCATCAAATAAATCATAAATTATTTCCAGAGAAATATTGAATTCATTAATAATATTCCACATATTTTGAATAACAGGATCCTCAAAATTTTTTTGTTTAAAATCACTTACAAATTTTTGGAATTTTATTTTTTTTATTTCTATTTCGCCTTCGTCATCTGCAATATTATCTACAACTCTACAAAAATCGTATAAATAAGAACAATTTTTATAGGTTTTTTTTGGTAAAAAAAAACCAGCCCAATTAAACGATTTTGCGTAAATAGATAAATAATTTTTAGACGACATTATAAAATTTTATCTAAAACCTTTGCTGAGGAAAGAACTCCAGGTACACCTGCCCCAGGATGAGTTCCCGCACCAACAAAATATAAATTGTTATAAATTTCAGATTTGTTGTGAAATCTAAAGTAAGCAGATTGTGAGAATTTTGGTTGTATAGAAAAACCAGAACCATATTTTGTATTGAGATCTTTTTCAAAATAGTCAGGTGTCAAATAAAAATCTTCAACAATATTTTCTTTTAAGTTTGGCATTAAGTCTTTCTCCATTTTCTCTACTACTAAATTTTTCATTTTTTCACCTTCTAACGACCAATCAATTTTTGATTGGTTATTGGGGACAGGAACTAGAACATAGAAACAATCATGTCCATCTGGTGCCATGGATTTATCAGTGGCAGTGGGTCTATGTAGATAATAACTTATATCATTGTTTAATTTTTTATGATTAAAAATGTCATCTAGGTGCTCTTTATATTTATTGCCAAATTTAATGGTGTGATGTTCAACGTTATCGTAAATTTTCTTGGTTCCGAAATAATAAACAAATAACCCCATTGAATATTCCATTCTATTTTTTTTCCACTTAAACATAAAAGAATTATTACTCTGGCCATTTAACATTTTCTCATAAACACCCGGTGGATCTGCGTTACAAACAACTTTGTTAGCGCTTATTTTTTTTGAATTGTCTAATTGAACACCTGTAATCTCATTTTGGTTTGAAATTATTTGAGTCACCTCAGAACCTTTTATTACCTCGATACCTTCTTCATTCATTAATTTTTCAAAACCACTTATGATATTTCCTGTTCCACCCATAGAATAGTGAATGCCCCATTTTTTTTCTAAGTATAAAATCAATCCATATATTGAAGTTGTGGTAAATGGATTTCCACCAACTAAAAGAGGATGCATGCTCAACATTCTTCTTAATTTTTCATTTTTAATATAAGATGATACCAGTGAATATACTGACTTATAGCTTTTGAGTTTGAGTAATGCGGGTAATTGTTTCATCATCACTGAAGGCTTGTCAAAGGGTACATCAGCTAGTTCTGTAAAACCTTTATCAAAAATTTTTTTAGTGAAATTAACAAGTTTTTCATATCCTTGAGCATCCTCTTTATTAATAAGCTCAATTTGTCTTTTCATTTCATTTTCGTCACCAGAGTAATTGAACTTTGATTTATCCTCAAAAATAAATTGGTACCAAACTTTAAGAGGTGTTAATTTAATATAATCATTTGGATTTTTTTGAAATAATTCAAATAATTCATTAATTAAATATGGAGCTGTAATTACTGTTGGACCACCATCGTAAATGAACCCATTCTTTTTAAAAACTCTTGCTCTACCACCTAGGTCTTTGTGTTTTTCAATTAATGTAACATTGTGACCCTTAGCTTTAAGGCGAAGAGCAGCTGCTATACCACCAAAACCAGAACCTATAACTACAGAATTCATCATGATAACTTATATTTTTTTGGATAAATTGTAAAAAGTATTATGAGTTAATTTTTTTTAACTCTTCTTTAGTTTCTTCTAAATTTTTCTGAAACAGTGTATCAAGTTTAGATTTATCAACTGAGGTTGTTATTATTTTTTTTACAGAGTCTATAGCTATTTTAACAGATGCATCTTTAATCTCTTTAATTGCTACCTCTCTCATTTGATTAATTTTATTTTTAGCTAAATTTTTCTTAATTTCTGAAGATTTATGAAATTTGTCATTAAGCTCAATGATTAATTTATCAGCATCTTTCTTTGCCTGATCAAGTATTTCCTTACTTTCAGATTGCGCTGTGTCTAATTTTTTCTGAGCATTATCTAATAATATCTTTGCTTCACTTCTCAGTTTCTCACTTTCATCAATCTCATTTTTTATGTCTGAGATTAATTTATTAAGAATAGTATTAATTTTTTGAGGTACTTTTAAATATATCAGACCCCCAAAAAATATTACAAAAGAAACTGCGACCCAAAAAGTTGAATCAATGACCATAATATTTATCTCCGTTTTTTTTTACTAGATCATCAACAATCGCAGAGATACTGCTATTATTAACTTCTGCTCCAATTAATTTTTTTAAAATTTCAGTAGATGTTACAACTGCAATTTTATTAATTTTTTCTGGAGCACTTTGTCTTAAAGTATCTATTTCTACTTCAGCTTTTTTAATTTCATCATCAATTTGTTTATCTAAAATCTCTTTTTTAGAATTAATATTTTTGATTACTTTTTCTCTAGCATCTTTAAAAATATTTTTTGCTTCAATTTTACTTTTAAGAATAATCCCATCAAATTCTTTAAGTTTAGCTTCACTACTTTCTCTTTGTTTTTCAGCTGCCTCAATATTTTCTTGGATTTGTGATTTTCTTAATTCTAAGTTTGCACTTATTTTGGGCAGTATAAGTTTAGATAAAACAATATACAGCACTCCAAAAGTTAGTACGAGCCAGAAAATTTGTGAAATCCAAAACTCTGGATCTAATTGAGGCATTCCTCCACTCTCCGCTGCAAAAATCTTTTTTGTAAAAAAGAAATTTGTAATTAATGAATATAAAAATATTTTTTTAAACATTAATTAAAACGCGAAAAGAATTATCAATGCAACAACTAATCCAAATAATCCTGTTGCTTCTGCAAGAGCAAATCCTAAAAGCAAATTAGGAAATTGTTTTTGGGCTGCAGATGGATTTCTCATTGCACCAGATAAATAATTTCCAAAAATTATTCCGATACCTACTCCAGCTCCAGCTAAAGCTATTGCTGCAAGTCCTGTTAATGGTGTAAATTTAATGCATCATTTAAATAAATGCATGTTAAAATTGCAAAAACATAAGCTTGAAGAAAAGCAACTAGTATCTCCAAACCAGTTAAAGCAACTGAAAAACTCAGTGGAAGCCATCCACCAACAATTCCGAGGCTTACGACAAAGCCCCCGAAAACCTTCATCATAGTGTGTCCAGCCATCATGTTTGCAAACAATCTTACGGATAAGCTGATGGGTCTACTTAAATATGAAATAATTTCAATGACCACAATTAATGGTAAAAGTACGATTGGAACACCACTTGGAACAAATAGTTTTAAATAACCAAAGCCATGTTTTATAAAACCAATAACTGTAACTCCAATAAAAATAAAAGCTGCTAATATGAAAGTTACAATGATATGACTAGTCACTGTAAAAGTGTAAGGTATCATGCCGAACATGTTGCAAAACAAAACAAACATAAATAATGAAAATATAAATGAAAAATATGGTTTAGCTTTTGAACCAGCAGTATCGCTGATCATTTTTGAGACAAATGAATAGCTTAATTCAGCTAAGAGTTGGATCTTATTCGGAAGTATTGAATTTTTCTTTGAACCAAGGTTGAATATTATTAAAATCGCAAGAGAACTTATGACCATGAATAAACTAGCGTTGGTAAAAGAAATATCAAAAGCGCCTACTTTTATTTCTGGACCAATTCTATAAACTTCGAATTGTGTCATTGGGTTAGCTGCCATAAATCCTTATCTATTTTTGCATTTTTTTTGCGGATCTAATTACATTAATTATCCCTGCAACTACCCCTACAAAAAAAAATATTAAAATTAACCAGGGTTTAGTACCAAAGGTCTTGTCCAAAAGAAACCCAATAATTGTCCCTACGGCGACTGCTGAAACTAGCTCAGTACTTAGCTTAAAAGCAGTGCCAATTGGAGATTGATTATCTTTTTTATTTTCTAGATCTCTTTTTGAAACCTTTTTCTTTGCAATCTCTAAGCGAGTTTTGAATGGATCTTTGGACATTTTAATTAATTACTTAAGCGACCATGCTTTCTGCTTTTTGTAAATCAACAGCCACAAGCTGACTAATTCCTTTTTCAGGCATGGTGACGCCATAAAGTCTATTCATTTTTGACATTGTTAAAGCATGGTGAGTAACTATGATGAATTTAGTATTTGTAATTTTTATTAGTTCCTCAAGCAAGCCACAAAATCTTGTTACGTTGGCATCATCTAAAGGTGCATCAACCTCGTCCAAAACACATATAGGCGAGGGGTTAGTTAAAAAAACTGCAAAAATCAAAGATAGTGCAGTCAAAGCCTGCTCACCACCTGACAATAAAGTTATTGATTGAAGTCTTTTTCCAGGAGGACTTACTAACATTTCTAAACCAGCTTCTAAAGGGTCATCAGAGTCAACCAATTCAAGCTTAGCATTTCCTCCATTAAATAATTTTGTATAAACCTCATTAAATTTTCTATTTACCTTATCAAAGGCCTCAATTAGTCTTTCCCTTCCTTTTTGATTTAACTCATTAATACTATCTTTGAGTTTTACAATTGCTGTAACTAAGTCTGCTCTATCTTGTTCCATTTTCTTAATTTCTGTTTCATATTTTACAGTCTCTTCGTCAGCCTTCAGGTTAACCGAGCCTAATTTTTCTCTCTCTTGTTTTTTTTTATCTAATAAGTCTTCTTGATTAACAGCATCAGGCAGTTCTTCCACACCAAATAAATTTGAATTTTCTAAAATGTTTTCTTCTGTAAGATTTAGCTCAGAAATAATTCTATCCACTAAATCATTTTTTCTTTTTTTTAGTCCTTCAATTGTTGCCCCTGAACTTGCTTTTCGTTCTCTTATCTGAATAGATTGTTCTTGTATCTCGTTTAGTTGATTTCTAAGATTTTCAATTTTTTCATCTGTGGTATTGATAATTTGCTCATTCTCATTTTTTTCATTTTCAGAAATTCTCAAATTTTCTGAAATTTGCCCTTTTTTTTCTGCCTGAAATTTTGGTTGATTATCAAGTTTATCTCGTTGCACATTAAGTTTATTTTTTCTATCACTTAATTCTGCAACCATTTTTTCCGAATTAGATAAAAGATTTTTCCAACTCTCAATCTCCTTATCAATTATTGCAATTCTTTCATTTCTTTTGACAGACTCTCTTTTGATATTTTGATTTTTACTATAACTATCTGCGTATTCTTCGATGACAAATTGACAATCATCTAACGCTTTAATTGCATCATCATTTTTTTTTGAATTAATTAATTGTTTAATTTTATCGATTTCTGATTTTAACTTATTCTTACTATTTTCCAAATCTTCATTCGATTGTTTCTCAGTTTGATAATATTTTGAGTCGATTTCAATAAGCTCACTTTTTTCTTCTTTCAGTCTTTTTTCATTTGAGTTTGCATCAATCACTATTCCTCTTTCCCTACTAATATCATCATCTATTGTTTGTAGAGATTTTTTTACGTTTTCTATTTCGTCTTGAATTCTAGTATTTTCCTCATCTAGACTTTTTAGTTCTAAGTTTAGCCTTTGTATCTTCGATAAATTTTCAATATTTTTTTCTCGTAATGGAGTTATTTTATCAACCTCAGTTTTAATCAGTTTCTCTAATTCGTTAATTTTATTATTAAAACCACTGACTTCAGTTTCCGCTTCTGTATTAATTTCATTTTCTATTTTAATTTCTTTATCGATCTCTAGTAATTTTAGATAATATAGTCCTGCTTCAATTTTTTTTATTTCATCAGAAATATTTTTGTATTTTGTAGCCTCTTCAGCCTGTTTTTGTAAATTTGCTAGTTGCCTTTCCTGTTGCCTTCTTAATTCATCAGCTCTCTTTAGATTATTTTCTGCAGCGCTCAACCTTAGTTCAGCTTCATGTCTTCTGACATGTAATCCAGAAATTCCTGCAGCTTCCTCTAAAATTGCTCTTCTATCAGTAGGTTTTGCGGTAACAAGGGCACCAATTCTGCCCTGACTAATCATTGATGGAGAGTGAGCTCCAGTTGATAAATCTGCGAAAAACATTTGAGCATCCCTTGCTCTAACTTCTTTATCATTGATATAAAACTTCGAACCTTTATCTTTTTCTATTTTTCTTCTAACATTTATTTCGTTTAACTCTCTAAATTGCACTGGACCCTCGTTATTTTCATTGGCAACAGTTACCGAAACTTCAGCAATATTTTTAGAAGGTTTGTTTGATGTTCCTGAAAATATGACATCTTCCATGCCCGATCCTCGCATGCTTTTTGCAGATGTTTCACCCATTACCCATCTTAAAGATTCAACAATATTTGATTTTCCGCAACCATTTGGGCCAACAATGCCTGTTAAACCATTTTCAATTAAGAAATTAGTTTTATCTGCAAATGACTTAAATCCATTGAGTTGGATTTTTTTAAACTCCATGGATTAACTTATATCAGCTTTTCCAATGTTTTTTTTAAATTTTTATAATTAAGAGATTTTTCGAACTTTTCGTTATTAATTATTATCGTAGGAGTAGAATTAACTTTAAAATTTTTTGTCCCCTCGATTCGATCATTTAAAACATAGTCCTCTATTTCTTTGTTGTTAATACATTTTTCAAAATCAATATCAAACCCAGCTTTTTTTAGAAATTCTTTCAAATTATTATTTACTTCTTCTATTTCCTTACCTTTTATCCAAGCTTGTTGATTAGAGTAAAGTTTTTCCAAAATTTCTAAGCTTTGATCTTGTTTACACAGAGAAATTTTTGAAGCATTTAAAGCAGCAATATCTAAAGGAAAGTGTCGAAATTCTATTTTGACTAGTCCTGTATCTATGAAATCTTTTTTAAGAGAGGGGTAAACATCTTTATGAAAATTTGCACAATGACTACATGTTAGAGACTCGTAGGCAATTATTGTAATCTTTGCATTTTGATTTCCTGAAACTATTCTCTTTATTTCTGCGTTAGCACTAGTAGTTAATCCAAAAATTAATATTAAAAATATAAATAATTTATTCATTTTTCTTTAAAAACTTTAGTTAATTCAATTAAAGAATTTTTGATTTCTTCATTTTTAACATCATTAAGTTTATTTTTATATTTATTGTTTGTCACAGGTTTGTTCTGAATTATCTTCTGATTATCTATTTTATTTTCATCGTTAAAACTTGTAAATTTAATCCGTTTTACAACTTCATCTTTAAAAAAAGCATTCATTCTATCCATAATTTCTTTTTTTGAATATTCTAACTCAACTTCATGACCTCTTTGCACCATTATTAAAAGCGTGCTTACACTGAACTTGTTTGTATTCTTAAAAGATTTTGGATAACAAACTTTAAATAATTTTTCACCAGCAATGAATTTCCAATTATTGAGTGTTTCGGAATAAATATGACCTCTTTTATTAATAAACTTTTTAATATTTTTTGGCAAAGTGTCATTGAAAGACCTTAATCCTTGAATGCTACCAGTTCTCTGCTTAATATATTTTTTATATTGCATATGAAAGATCAATTTGTAACAAAAAAAATTCTCAATTGGTACGATTTAAATAAAAGATCATTACCATGGCGAAAAAATGTTTCACCCACTAAAAAGCAATATTTTACATTAGTAAGTGAATTTATGTTACAACAAACTCAGGTTGCAACAGTTATTCCTTATTTTAATCGCTTCATTAAAAAAATTCCAAATCTTAGCTCACTTGCCAAAACTAATGACAAAAAACTATATAAACTCTGGGAAGGTCTTGGATATTATTCTAGAGTAAAAAATTTAAGAAAAACTGCTCAAGTTGTTAAAAAAAATTTTCAAGGGAAATTACCAGATACTTTTGATGATTTAATTTCTTTACCAGGAATTGGAAATTATACTGCAAGTGCAATTTTGGCTATTGCATTTAATAAGTCTTTTATACCGCTAGATGGAAATGTTGAGAGAGTTTTAAAAAGATATCTTTTTCTAAAAAAAGAAAAAGAAATTACCAAGGAAAATCTACACAAAAAAAAATCAATATTAGGAACATCCCCAAGGTCTAGCGATTATGCGCAGGCTTTAATGGAATTAGGGGCTTTGATTTGTAAACCTACAAATCCCAACTGTTTAAAATGTCCAATTTCAAAAAAATGTAAATCATTTCGTAAAAAAGATTTCAAACTTGTAAAGAATAGTAAAAAAAATATAGATAAGTATTTTATTTTAAATGTTTATAAAAAAGATAAAAAATATCTATTGGTTAAAAATACAAAATTTAAATTTCTCAAAAACTTAAGAATATTTCCAATGCAGGAATTATCTAAACCCAAAAAATTTAATAAAACTATAAATTTTAAAATGTCCAACATGAATATGAATATCAAAATTCAATATCCAAAAAATGTTAGAGAAATATCCTCTTCTTGTTGGGTTGATCAAAAAAAAATTGGTAATTCTATGTTGCCAACATTTACAAAAAAAGTTGTTAAGTATTTAGAGGGCAACTTATGAAAAAAATAGCCATTATCGGAGCTGGTATTTCAGGATTATTTATTGCTAATTTGTTCAAGAAAAACTCAGATTATCAAGTGGTAATTTATGAGAAAAGTAATTCGATTAATCTTGAGGAAGGTTATGGAATTCAATTATCCGTCAATAGTGTGAAGCTTTTAAATGAAATTGAATTTAATAAATTTGAAAATGCAAGAAAGTTTAATCCAAAAAAGATTATTTTTTTTTCATCTAAAAACTTCAAAAAGATATGTGATTTGAATATCTCTGATTTTAATTCAGAGAATTGTCAGTACACTACCTTGAAAAGATCTGATTTAATAAATTTTTTGAAAAAGGATATAGAAAATTTAATTAAATTTAATCACAATGTCTCGAGTATAAATAAAGAAAATCAGAAAATTCAACTTACTTTTAAAAACAATGAAATTTTTGAATGTGATTATTTAATCATTTCAGATGGAGTTTTTTCAAAAAGTAGAAGTTTGATTTCCAGCAATAAAAGTCAACCAAAATACAACAACACACTAGCGATTAGAGGAAAGATAACAAATTCTTCCAAAATCGATAATGAAAATATTTCATTATTTTTAGGCTCCGATTTTCATCAGGTAATTTATCCAGTAAATCAAAATGGAGACTTAAATTTTATAGCAATTATGAAGTATCAACTTACTTTAGAACAACAAAAAAATTATTCTTTATTTAAAGAAAATTCCTTCATTAGAAAAGTTTTAGAAAAGGTTCCGAAAGAAAATAAAGAATTTTTTGATAAAATTAAGGAATTAAAAATATTCCCAGTATTTGTTAGTAAAGACTTTTTTAAAACAAATGATGATAACATTAATTTTATAGGTGATGCTTTTTTTGCTTTTCCACCTTCATTTGCTCAAGGGGCATCTCAATCCATAGAGGGTGCTTATGAATTATTTAAAAGTATTGAAAATAACTTAGAAGGGGATTTCTTTAAGAATAGAGTTAATAAAACTAAAATGGTTAATAAAAGATCTAAACTAAATCAATTCGCATTTCATTTGTCTAATCCTGTGGCTGTTTTTTTTAGAAATATTTTTTTGAAAAAATTTATTAAAAACAAAAAGTTTTTAGATTCTTATTTAGGTAAAATTTATAATAATTAATTTTTTGAAATTAATCTTTGTCTTAAATTATCTATAGGCACTATTTGCCCATTAAGATTATAATGCCAATAAGTCCAGCCATTACAACTTTCTGCTCCCAATATTGATGCAGCTACCTTGTGAATAGAGCCCTCTTTTTTGGCATGTTTTATACTTCCATCAGCCATAATTTTTGCACTGATTTTCTTTTTATTATCAAAAATAGTAGTGCCTGGTTTAATTATTCCTAATTCAACCAATGATCCAAAAGGTACTCTTGGCTTAGATCTACCATTTTGCAAAGTATCTAAATAATCATCTTCTATAGGTTTTGTATTTTTTAGTTTTTCAATTCCGTAATAATTTCTACCCAATTTTTTTGCAACTGTTGCTGTTGTTCCTGATCCTAAAAAAGGATCTAAAACTAAATCATTTTTATTTGAGGTTGCTAATAAAATTCTGTGAAGTAGAGCCTCAGGTTTTTGAGTAGAATGCACTTTTTTACCATTCTTTTTAAGTCTCTCAGAACCATTACAAATCGGCAACTCCCAGTTTGATCTCATTTGAAGATCATCATTTAAACATTTTAAAGATTGATAATTAAAAGTGTATTTTGATTTTTCTGATTTTGATGCCCAAATCAATGTTTCATGTGCATTAGTAAAACGTGTCCCTCTGAAATTTGGCATAGGATTTTTTTTATTCCAGATGACGTCATTTAAAATCCAAAAACCTAAATTTTGAATAGCGGTGCCAACTCTAAAAATGTTATGGTAACTGCCGATCACCCAAATAGCGCCATTTTTTTTCAAAATTCTTTTACATTCTGTTAACCACGAGTAGGTAAATTCATCATACTTTTTAAAATTTTCAAATTGATCCCATTTATCATTGACTGCATTTACCTTAGACCTATCGGGTCGTATAAGCTCATTCCTTAACTGTAAGTTGTAAGGAGGGTCAGCAAAAATTAAATCAAAAGTCTCACTAGGGATTTTTTTAAGTTCCCCTAAACTATCTCCATTTATTAATTTATTTTTAAAGTCCAAATTCATTTTATAAAAATAAATTAGACTCCAAAAAGATTCTTGGGTCAACCTAGGATTGAATTATTTGGATTCCATTTGTATGATGGTGGTTCACAACAACTACATCTGGTGTTTCTACGTGAAACCTATTTTAACTTGCTGATCGGTGAAAAGGTTTTTCTATGGTGAGAAGTAATCCCAAATTTTTTTATAGCTTTAAGATGTTGTTTAGTTCCATATCCATAATTTTTACTCCAGTAATAATTTTTAAATTTCTTACCTAACTTAGAGATCATTTTATCACGTGTAACTTTTGCTATGATTGATGCTGCAGAAATAGATGGTATTTTTTGATCACCTTTAATGACTGATTGAAGTTTATAATTTTTTAAATTTGGTGTTTTATTTCCATCGACCAAAATCAGTTTTGGTTTTTTTTTGAGTTTTTTAATTGCTCTTTCCATAGCCAATAGACTTGCATGAAGAATATTTATTTTTTCAATTTCTGAGACAGAAGCTTTACCTGTAGCCCAAATAGAGTTTTTTTTTATGTATTTAGCTAAAAATTCTCGTTTATTTTTTTTTAAACTTTTTGAGTCTTTCAATAACTTCTTATTGATGGTCTTGTTCAATATTACGGCTGCTGCATAAACAGGTCCAATTAAGCTACCCCTGCCAACTTCATCAACTCCAGCAATAGTTTTCATTAAATCCTAATATTTAAATCTTGAATTTTTTGTTTAATTTTTTTTAGATCTTCCCATGAAAATTTTTTATTCTCTGGAAATCTAATTAGATAGGAGGGGCTAAAAGAAATCATGATAGGAATAGTTTTGTTCTTTAAAATTATTTCTTTCCACTTACCTCTTTCATTAGATATTTTGCTTAATCCTGTAATTGCCTCCATTGCTGTGCTGCCCATTAAAATTAAAATTTTTGGATCTATTATCGCAATGTGTTCTTTTAAAAATATTGCATAACGTTTTATCTCCTGTCCGGTGGGTTTTCTATCTTCTGGTGGTCTGAAATTAATTGAGTAGGTGGTGTAAATATTTTCTCTTTTTATATCGATTGCTAGTAACATTTTGTTCAAGAGATTGCCCACTTCTCCTTGAAAGCATAAGCCAGTTTCATCCTCTATTTCTCCTGGAGTTTCTCCAATTAACATCACATCAGCATTAATGTTACCTTCGCCCAGGACCAAATTCTTAGAATTATTTTTTAAATTACAATTTTCAATTGAATTAATCTTTGTTTTAAGATCATTCAGCAATCCATTTTTACTAATTGAAGTTTCTTTATTTTCAGCTGAGTCGACTTTAAATCTATTGATTGGTTTATCGCTAAAAATAAAATCAGTTTCAATTGTTTTCATGAATTCTTGAGCATATTTAGCATTTTGATTTAAAGTCTTTTTAATCATACAATGTAGTAATGGTTCTTAAAAATATAAAATTTATACTAATTATATTATTATTTTATCAGAACACTTTGTTTACGAAAAGTAATTCTTTTGAAAAAATTGATTCTAAAAATTTATCAAAATATTTTTCAGGTATAGTTGCTTTTGGCAATAAAAAAAATTCTGAAGCTTTAGATTTTTTTAATTCATCTAAAATTTTGATTAATGCTCATGATCCATTTTTAAAAAGGTATGTATCTTCATTAGTATTGGAGAATAAAGTATTGCAAGCGATTCAAATTATTAAACAAAATTATGAAAATGAAAATATAGATTTTTTCGACTCTTATTTATTGTTAATAATTGATAGTTTAAAAAAAAATGAGTTAGATATTGCCTATGAATATATTTCTATTGCAAATAATTTTGCAGACGAGGATAGGTTTAATTTAGCAATTTTAGAGAGCTTAAAACAATATGTTTATCTCTTTAAAGAAAAAAAATTTTTAGACGATAAGAAAAACTTTGGAAGACTTTCTTATATCTCAGAAACATTTCAAAAGTGTTATTTAGATGATCCTAATACAGGGAGATATTTCTCAAAATTGATTAATGATCCTGAATCGGATTTTACTAGATATATTTATTTTTATATAAGTTACTTAGTTGAAAACGATAATTTAGATGAAGCAAAAGTAATTACTGATGAAATAGAATTTTTAAATTCAACATTGCTACTATCACAAGGTAAAAGTTGGATCGACAATGGAAACTTACAAAAATTTAAAGAGGTCTTTTCATGTAAAAATCATAATGATTTGATTGCTGAATTTTTGTTTTTAATATCAAATCTGTATTCTGCACAAGACAATTACGAAATGTCAAATTTTTACTTAAATTTATCAAATTTTCTTAATCCAAGATTTGTGTTTAATTTATCACTAGTTGCAGAAAATCATTATTTTAACAAAGATTATGAAAAGGCAAAAAAGGTTCTTAAAAAATTTAAAAAGGATGATGATTTTTACTATTGGTTTAGATTAAAAAAAGAAGCGCAAATAATTTCAGCGCAAAGAAATAATCAAGAGTCTCTTAACTTTATTAAATTTAATTTTGACAAAATTGAAAATCCAAATGAGAAAATATTATTTGATGTTGCTAATTTTTATAAAAAAGCAAAAAATTATGAAGAAGCAATAAGATATTACTCTAAAATTATTGAAAATTTAGATGATAATTCGGATATCAAGTCAGATATTCTTTATCGAAGAGGAGGTACATATGAACGAATTAAAAATTATGAAAAAGCCGATAAAGATTTAATTGATGCACTCCAAATTACACCTGACGATGCTTATATACTAAATTACCTTGCTTATTCATGGCTTGAGAGGGATTATAAAATTAATGAAGCGATTAAAATGCTGGAAACAGCCTACGAACTTGAGAGTGATGATCCATATATAATAGACTCTATTGGTTGGGCTTATTATTTAACTGATGATTATCCAAGAGCTGAAAAATTTTTGAAAAGAGCCGTAGAATTGATGCCGGATGATCCGATAGTGAATGACCATTACGGCGATATTTTGTGGAAGCTCAATAGAAAAATTCAGGCTAGATATTTTTGGACCAATGTATTGAAAATGAAAGATACTGAAAAAGAATTAATTGAAAAAATTAATATTAAGATGATCGAAGGTCTTAAAAGCTCTTAATGCCTTTTTCAAGAATAAAATCACACGCGAAATTAAATTTGGCATTAAATGTTATAAGCAAAAGTAAATCTTTGCACAATATAGAGAGCATAATAAGCTTCGTAGATTTGCACGACATAATTTTGATCAAAGAAATTAAATCAAAAAAACATTTAATTTCATTCAATGGAAAATTTTCTCAGAGGATAGGTAAGAAAAATACTATTTCTAAATTATTTGAAATCTTAGAAAAAAAAAAAATTTTGAAAAACCAAAGATTTCAAATCAAAATCAAAAAATCTATACCTGATAAAGCTGGTCTTGGCGGTGGCTCAATGAATGCAGCAAGTATACTAAGATATTTGGCTCATAAGAGAATAATCAATATCAAAAATAAGGAAATGTTAAAAATTTCTAAGTTAATTGGTTCAGATGTGATGTTAGGCTTAAATCATAAAAGTAAGATTTTAAATTCAAGAAATAAAATAAAGTATTTCAATAATGTAAAAAAAATTTACCCATTAATCGTAAAACCAAATTTTGGTTGTTCGACTAAGGATATTTATTCAAAGGTTAGAAAGTTTGATAAAGCAAAATTTGGCAAGGGAGCCAAAAAAATGTTTGATATCAATTTTTTAAAAGATATGAAAAATTCCTTAGAAACAATAGCTTTTTTAAAATACCCAAGATTAAAAAATATGAAACTTTATTTAGAGAATTCTCTAAACCCAGTTTTTGTAAGAATGACAGGATCGGGATCAGCTTTAGTTGCATATTATCAAACAAAAAAAAGATGTGAACGTGCGAAAAAAAGGTTTATTCAAAAATACAAAAATATCTGGTGTATAGCCTCAAAAACTATATAAATTTGATTTTTTTGTGTTATACGAACTTAATATTGGGGCGTAGCCAAGCGGTAAGGCACGGGTTTTTGGTACCTGCATCCTAGGTTCGAATCCTAGCGCCCCAGCCAAGTATGAAAAATTTTTTAGATACAATTTTTTTTAGATCAAATAATTTAAATTATATAAGTCAAAGTATTCGAGATTTAACAAAAAATACTCCAGCAAATAAAATATTTAAAGCCATAAATTCTTATTCATCAGATAGTGAAGTAAGATTTGTAGGAGGTTGCATAAGAAAAATCATTAATAAAGAAATAGTAAATGATATTGATATGGCTACAAACCTTGATCCTCAAAAGGTTTGTGAAGTTTTGAAAGAAAATAAAATTGATTTTTACGAAACTGGTATTGAACATGGAACAATTACAGCAATTATAGAAGGGTACAAATTTGAGATTACCTCATTGAGAGAAGATATTTTAACAGATGGAAGACATGCAAAAGTGAAATTTTCAAAAAATTGGAAAGAGGATGCATTAAGAAGGGATTTTACCATCAATTCCATTTACGCGGATGAAGATGGAAACTTGTTTGATCCTTTTGAGGGTAAAAAAGACTTAGAAAACGGTTTCGTAAATTTTATAGGAGACGCTGATAAAAGAATTAAAGAAGATTATTTGAGAATTTTAAGATATTTAAGATTTTTCGCCCATTACTCAAAGCATCCGCATAATCCAGAATTAATCAGAAAACTTAAAATTAATATCGGTGGTATCTCAAAATTATCTAAAGAGAGACTATTAGATGAGCTAAAAAAAATAACTCACTTAGAAATATTAGAAAAATTAGCTGATGATAAATTGAGCTCAGAATTATTTTTAATTGTTTTTCCTGAATTAAATAATTTAAAAACTTTTTCAAAATTAAACTCAAAAAAAAAACAAATAATTAATAAGGCTGATTTTGTCTTTCTATTATCTTTAATGATTATTGATGAGACAGATAATGCAGATTATTTTATGTACAAATTTAATATTTCTAAAAAAGATCAAAAAAGAATTAAAATTATTGATAATTTTTTTAAGGAAAAAATTGGATCAAAAACTTTTAGAGAGGAAAACTTAAATGGTATTTTTTATTATAATGGAAAACAAGCTGTAACTGATATTCTCAATTATTATTTAATAAAATCAAAAAAAAATTCTGAAAATATTCAAAGATTAATTGATTTCTACAAAGATAAAACAATACCAAAAATGCCTGTGGGTGCAGAATTTTTAATGGAAAAATTCAATATTCCTGAGGGTAAACAATTGGGTGCAAAATTAAAAATAATTGAGGAAGAATGGGTGAAAAATAATTTTCAAATTTCAGATAAACAAGTAAGTCAAATTGTTAACAATTAGATATATTTTACGTCTTTAATTTCAAAATTTTTGACCCCGGCAGGAGTTTTTATTTCAACTAAATCATTTTTATTTTTTCCTATTAAACCTTTACCTATAGGCGATTGAAAATAAATTAATTTTTGTTTGAGATCAGCTTCATCTTTTCCTACAATCTTATAATTTATTTTTTCTCCAGTATCTAAATTTTCTAAAAACACAGTCGAGCCAAAGATAACTTTTCCATCATTATTTAATTTCGTAACATCAATGACATTTGCTCTAGCAATGATATCATTAATTTCAGTAATCCTTCCCTCATTATGAGACTGCTCTTCTTTTGCAGCGTGGTACTCTGCATTTTCTTTTAGATCACCATGTGACCTCGCTTCAGCAATCGCCGCTACAATCTCAGGTCTTTTTTTTTCTTTTAAAAAGATCAATTCATCTTTAAGTTTATTTAGGCCATTTAAAGTAATTGGTTCTTTGTCCATGTTATTTCCATTTTGCTAACGGAGGTAATGACATTAAAATACCTTCAACGTTTCCACCAGTTTGCAAACCAAATTTTGTTCCTCGGTCATAGAGTAAGTTAAATTCTGTATAACGACCTCTTTTTATGAATTGTAATTCTTTATGTTTTTTAGTCCACTTTTTCTTCATTTTTTTTCTAATGATTTTTTCAAAAATAAATTGAAAAGTGATCCCCACATCTCTTACAAATTTAAAATCTTTCTCAAAATTATCTTTTTTATAATCAAAAAAAATTCCACCAATACCCCTCGGTTCTTTTCTATGAGGTAAATAAAAATATTCATCACACCATTTCTTATATTTTGTGTAATATTTCTTATTGTGTTGATCACACATTTTTTTTAGGGTTTTATGAAATTCTTTTTTTTCCTTATCATCTTTTATTGATGGGGTTACATCCATACCACCACCAAACCAGTCCTGAGTTGTGCAGATATATCTTGTATTAAAATGCATGGCAGGGATCATGGGATTTTTCATATGCATCACAACGGAAATACCAGAAGCCCAAAAACTGGGATTTTTTTTTGCACCTAAAATATTTTTTTGAAATTGTTTTGGGAATTTTCCATGAACTTTAGAAAAATTTACTCCGACTTTATCAAATATTTTTCCATTTTCTAAAATTCTAAATTCTCCACCTCCTTCATCTCTTTTTTTACTTCTGTTCCAAACAGTGGTTTTGATATCCGCATCTTTTCTTTCAAGGTTAGTTATAGTATGCCAAATAGCTTCTTGTAGCATTTTGAACCAATTACTTGTGATGTCTTTTTTAATTTCTAAATCCATATTAGATTAATTTAGTTTGTTTTAAACTTTCTGCCAATATGATTGCAACAGAAGATGCAATATTAAGTGAGCGTTTATTGTTTTTCATAGGAATTTTGAGTCTATCTTTAATTTTTTTGTGAACCTCATTTGGCACTCCGGCACTTTCTCTACCAAAAAGAATAGTGTCATTTTTATTAAACTTAAATTTTGTGTAAGAAACAGACGCTTTTGTGGTCATTAGAACTATTCTTTGATCTTTTTTCGATTTAAAAAAATCATCTGAGCTTTGATGGAATTTTATGTCTTTTTCATTCATATAATCCATAACGACTCGCTTAAATCTTCTATCACTCAGCATAAACCCACAAGGCTCTATTATTTCAAGTTTTGCACCTAGGCACGCACAGGTTCTGATTATTGCTGCTGTATTTTGAGGTATGTCTGGTTCAAATAAAGCAATTTTAGGGCCATGATTTATCAAATTCTGTGTCATTCTTTCAGTAGTAAATTTATCATTTTATATTATATGAAATCATATATTTAAGTAGAAAAAAGCAATATTGAGTATATTTAACTATTATTGATGTCAGAAAAAAAAACTAATAGACGAGATTTCTTATTCACAGCAACTTATGCAGTTGGTGCGGTTGGTGTTGGTGCAACGATATGGCCAATGATTGATCAGATGAACCCAGACGCATCAGTCAAAGCTTTGGCGAGCACTGAGGTTGATGTAAGTGCGGTAAATCCAGGTAAAACAATTACAGTTTTATGGAGAGGTAAACCAGTTTTTATTCGTAGAAGAACACAAGATGAGATAGCTGAAGCAAGATCTGTAAAGTTAGAAGATTTAAAACATCCAGAAAAAGATGAGGATCGTGCAGCAAACCCTGAGTGGTTAGTTATGCTTGGAGTGTGCACTCACTTAGGCTGTGTTCCTTTAGATCAAAAAGGCGAATACAATGGATGGTTTTGTCCTTGTCATGGTTCGCACTATGATATCTCTGGAAGAATTAGAAAGGGACCAGCTCCGACTAATATGGAGATCCCTAAATACGAATTTGTTAATGCTAATACAATTAAAATTGGATAATTATTATGAGTGATCACGAATACACACCGAAATCAAAATTTGGAAAATGGTTTAACGATCGTTTACCATTATTAACTCTTGCAAATCACTTAACTGATTATCCAACACCTAAGAATTTAAATTATTGGTGGACGTTTGGTGGAATATTAACTTTTTGTTTGATCACTCAAATTGTAACAGGTTTAGTTCTTGCAATGCATTATATTGCTCATGCTGATATGGCTTTTGATAGTGTCGAGCATATTATGAGAGATGTTAATTATGGTTGGTTAATTAGATACATTCATGCAAATGGTGCTTCAATGTTTTTTTTGGCTGTTTATATTCACATATTTAGATCATTATTTTATGGTTCTTACAAAGCTCCTAGGGAAATAATTTGGATAATAGGTATCATCATTTATTTATTAATGATGGCAGCTGCATTTTTGGGTTATGTACTTCCATGGGGCCAAATGAGTTTCTGGGGTGCAACTGTAATTACAAATCTATTTAGTGCAATTCCTTTAGTAGGCGAGGGTATTGTTACTTGGTTATGGGGAGGTTATTCAGTTGATAATCCTACTTTAACAAGATTTTTTACACTTCACTATTTAATACCTTTTTTAATTTTAGGTTTAGTTGTTCTTCACATATGGGCACTTCATGTTCCTGGAAATAATAATCCAGTTGGAATTGACATTAAAAAACCTTCAAAAGATACAGTACCATTCCATCCATACATTGTAATTAAAGATGGTTTTGCTTTACTAATGTTTATGATTGTTTTTGCATTTTTTGTTTTTTATACGCCAAATATTTTAGGTCATGCAGACAATTATATTGAAGCTAATCCATTAGTTACTCCGGCACATATTGTTCCAGAGTGGTATTTATTACCATTCTATGCAATTTTAAGATCGGTCCCAGATAAACTTTTAGGAGTAGTTGCAATGTTATCCGCTATTTTAATTTTAGCAGCTCTTCCATGGCTTGATACTTCAAAAATTAGATCAGCAGTATTTAGACCTTTATATAGACAATTTTATTGGATCCTTGTCGCTGATGTTTTGATCTTGGGATACGTAGGTGCAATGCCAGCAGAGGGATTATATCTGTTAGTTGCTAGAGTAGCTACAGCATACTATTTCTTACACTTTTTAGTGATACTTCCAGTTTTAGGTTGGAAAGAAAAAACTCTTCCAATTCCATTAAGTATTACCGAACCGATACTAGGTGGTTCACCTAATTTAGCCACAGCAAAGAACAAGGAAAGTCTAAATAAATAAGTGAAAAATTTTTTTAAAATATTTTCATTTATTATCTTATTTTCTGGACTTACATTGAGCACTTTAGCTGCAGAAAAAGTTGAATATTTAAAAACTGATTGGAGCTTTAAAGGACTCTTTGGAAAGTTTGATCGAGCTGCACTTCAAAGAGGTTATCAAGTCTACACAGAGGTGTGCTCTTCTTGTCATTCAATGAAATATTTAAGTTATAGAAACTTAGCTGAAAAAGGGGGACCAGAATTTTCTATAGAGCAAGCAAAAGCTATTGCTGCATCTTTTGAAGTCAAGGATGGACCTAATTCAGACGGTGATATGTTTACTCGTCCGGGCAGATTATCAGATAAGTTTGTAATGCCCTATGATAACGTTCAAGCTGCTCAAGCTGCAAATGGAGGTGCTTATCCACCAGACATGTCTGTGCTAGTTAAAGCAAGAGGGGGTGGGGTAGATTATATTTACTCATTGCTTCAAGGATATGAAGACCCACCAGCTGGTGTTACTTTAGATGATGGTGTGTATTATAATAAATACATGTATGGGAATAAAATAAAAATGGCTAATCAGTTATCAGATGGATTAGTAGAATACTCTGATGGGACAATAGCTTCTGTTGAGCAAATGTCAAAAGATGTAACAACATTCTTGATGTGGTCTGCTGAACCTCACTTAGAGTCAAGACATCAAATGGGTTTTAAAGCTATCGTGTATTTAATTATTTTAACAATCCTAGTTTATTTTAGTATGAAAAGAATATGGTCACGTATTGAAACGGAAGTTTAGAACGTCTCCATCTTTAACTATATAATCTTTCCCTTCTAATCTCATTTTTCCGTTATTTTTTGAATTTAACCAACCATCATTGGATATGAAGTCATCGTAAGAAATAGTTTCAGCCCGAATAAATCCTTTTTCAAAATCAGTATGAATTTCACCTGCAGCTTTTGGAGCAGTACAATTTTTTTCAATTGTCCATGCTCGAGTTTCTTCGGGTCCAGATGTAAAGTATGTATCTAGGTCAAGAATTTCGTAACCTTTCTTAATTAATTTATTCAATCCTGTTTCCTTTAATCCAATCATTTCCATATAATTTTTTTTCTCATTACTATCCAATTCATTTATTTGATTTTCTATGTCTGCAGAGACGATTAAAGTATTATTGTTTCCATACTTATCAATAAACGATTGAGTGTAATTATTTCCATTTTGAACACTTTGTTCATCTACGTTACAAACAAAAATTTTAGGTTTAAGGGATAATAATCCAGATTGATTAAGTTGTTTTTTATTAAATTGGGTTCTTAAATCATCAAAACTTTTATTATTATTTATACAATCCATAGCTATTTCAAGAATTTTGATTTGATCCTCATCAACATTTTTTTTATTATTTTTTTCTAACCTCTTTTGAATAGACTCAAGATCCGCAAGCATCATCTCTGTTTCTATAATTTCGATATCTCTAACCGGGTCAACAGAGGGGTTTACATTTTGAATATCATTAGAGTCAAAGCACCTGATCATGTGAATAATTGCATCGACTTCTCTAATATGAGAAAGAAATTTATTACCCAAACCTCCAGCAATATCAACAAAAGAGATAGTGGTATTGATTATTTTTTTCGATTTTGAAATTTTAGCTAAATTATTTAATCTTTCATCAGGAACTATTACAACTCCAATATTTGGATCAATTGTACAAAAAGGAAAATTAGCTGCCTGTGCCTTACTAGAATTAGTTAGTGCGTTAAAAAGAGTTGATTTACCAACATTAGGTAATCCAACGATCCCACATTTAAAACTCATTATTTATTATTAACTGTGCTTGAAAATAAATCTAATTTTTTTTCTACAAGTATCGAAAGTGACTCAGTTATATTTTTGGATATTTTTTCTACACCCATAATTTCTTCATCATCAAAATTTTGTAAAACATAATCAGATACTTCAATAGGTCCTTTTGGTTTTCCTATACCAATTCTTACTCTTGAGTAATCTTTTCCAATAAATTTATCAATAGAGGATATTCCATTGTGGCCGGCACTTGATCCACCAAATTTCGCTTTTATTTTTCCAAATTCAACATCAAGATCATCATGAAAAACAATTACATTTTCAGGTTCAATTTTAAAATATTCAATTAGTTCTCTAATACATATTCCGGAGTTATTCATGAAAGTTAAGGGCTTGATGGCATAAACTTTTTTACTATCAATA
>LULU01000001.1_pt1 | contig 58305 bp, 103 predicted proteins | sample 729521 | NCBI WGS metagenome assembly LULU01 (sample SAMN03860281, study PRJNA289734) | marine metagenome | biome: seawater column; feature: ocean; material: water; isolation source: Red Sea water column Station 108 - depth 50m | place: Saudi Arabia: Red Sea | collected 2011-10-15 | depth 50 m | reverse complement strand
GATACGAAAATGAATGGAGAGAAAGATGAGGAATAACAAAGATTTCGGTTTGCCTGACAGCTTACTCGATGCTGTTCGTCAGGTCGTAGAAAAGAAACTGGATCCGGTTGATCCTAAAGAACTCAAAGGGAAACACGCGGATCGCAAGGATAAAGATATCGATAACGATGGTGATGTAGATTCTACTGATAAGTTTTTACATCGACGTCGGAAAGCAATTACGAAAGCCATAGCGAAAGAAGCAAAACAGAAGCCATATGTTTCATCGGACCGCGATGGTTTCCACGTTATGAATGGTTCTGGAAAAATCGCAAAAAGTTTCAAGGATAGTAGATCAGCTCAGGATTATTTGAAAAAGAACTTCAATAAATTGATGATGGAAGATGTGAATGAGGGTTACGAAGATACAGTCATGAAAGCTCTCAAGAAAAAACGCATCGATGGTCGTTTCGACAAGGGCGATCTCTTTGTAAGCAAGCGTGATGTAAAGGCTGCAAGAGATGCGCTCAAAAGAGACTTCAATATCAAACAGCTTCCAAAAATTGTAGGCGAAGATGATGCTTTGATTGGAGTTGCAAAAAAGCTGAAGAAAGCCAGTCAGGCGCATGCTGGTCAAGCAGATAAAATTATGAAACATGTCAAAGATATGGGTGAGGCAGCCAGCCCTGCTCAGCAAGCAGCAATCGCTATTGCTATGAAGAAGGCTGGCAAGAAGCCTAAGAATGAAGGTGCTATGAAGCGCATGGCAACTGGCGGTGGCATGAAAACTTTCAAACCTAAACCACCTGCGAAGTCGGAGGAAAAGAAAGGTAAGAAAGATATGATTGATGTCAAGCCATCAATGGAGGCATCAGAACTGCCAAAAAAGTAATAACCAAGGGGCATGAGATTGCAAAGAAACTCATAAAGATGAGATCTAAAGTCGATAACCCCTATGCAGTTGGAATGGCAGCTGCGAAAAAGAAGTATGGTTATAAATAGAGTTAGAATTTTGTTATGCCGAGTAGTCGGAACAATTTGACGAAAAGCGAAGGAGAAAAAAAATGTCAACTTGGGGATTTGGTCAAGAAAGCAATCAGGTGGCGGCTGGTGCCAACACGGTTGCTGCTATAATTAAAGGACACCAGCCACACTATCAAGCCGATAACATGGCTTCGAAACGTAACGTAATCGCAACTTCCGCTGGTTGGGTTCGTAGAACTCACGGAACTGGCGGCAGAGCTAATCGGGCATTTGATGAAATCATTGTCGCAGCTAATCCAACTGGTAGTGATGATTATCCTTCCAGTGCCTCACACATGGGCAAACCTGATATCGCTCAGGTTTATGTTAAGCTGAATGCGAATGGTTATATCGCTGCTAATACGGTTGCGAATCTATATGTTGTGTTTAACACACCGATGAAGTTCAGAGCGAACACCTCGTCGGCTGCGAGTAACAACGCTATCATCAATCTAGCTAACACGATCGGCGGCAACGCAGCTGTTGCTATTGCTAACAACAGTGTAACGATCGATAATGCTAACAACACTATCGTGTTTAAGTTGGGCAATCTACAGGGCGGCAGTGGTAATGCTAAAGCCACGTATGCCATTGAGTCCAATGTAATCATGTCCGGAATGTCACTATATAATCCTGACGTTGGTATTACAGCGGCGGCGAACCTAGTGATCACTGGCGGTGTTGCTAACAACTTGCTTGATGGTAACGGCAATCGCATTACTACGTTCCAGGTTGCGCGCCCAGCTGGACAAACTTAATTTGAAAGGTTAAGTCATGGCAGATAAGAAAGTAACACAGCTCACTGAGCTAACAACAACGAATGATGAAGATCAGTTGTTGATTGTTGACGATCCGAATGGGACACCTGCTTCCAAACGAATCAATGTGAAGAACTTCTTTTCTACCGTTCCAGCAAATACATCGTTCACGGCGAACGTGACTGTTTCAGGAAATAAGGTTCTTTTGGCTTCTAACTTGGTTACCACGAAGGCTACGACTGTTAACACTATGATCACCACGTTGAAGTCAAACCCTTCGTCCAATAACACAGCCACTGAGTCTTTGAGTGTAGGACAGATGTTCTTTTCGAACACGCATTTGTACATTTGTGTAAATGCAACGAGTATCAAGAGGGTAGCGTTATCGACCTTCTCGTAAGTTAGGTTTTTAGAGTATGTTTGATTATGTTAGTGACAAGAACTTCATGATGTTTGCGATACAGGGATATGATAATCCGATGTGCTCTTCGGAAGAAGAGTTTCAAGAGGATCTGACAAGGATTAGAAGCATCAGTCGTTCGTTTTCTCGTTACCGAAAGACGGGCGAGATAAATGAAAGACTGGTGCTTAATCATTTGATCATATTGTATAACGTGTTTGAGGGTGAGTCATTGACTAAGATGCTAGTGTTTAAGCTACAAAGTTATCTTGAGTATCTTAAACCATTTTTGATGTTGATAGCTCGTTGGCCAGAATATATTGACGGTGTTTTTGAGGATGTGTTAATAGGAACCGATATTTCTATGGATATGAAATTAGTTGAAAGGCTTAGAAAGATATGAGACAAAATATGATAGATGCGCTGAAGGCTCATGCGTTAGGTAATATTCATAAACATAAAATGAATGTTGAGGTGTATCTTACTAATCCAGTTGGGATAGGTGAGCATCCAGATATTATGGATGCTATGGAAAAAGAAATCGATTGTATTTCACATTATCATGATAGGCTCGAAATGATAGAGAAGTACATAGAAAACTAGGAGATGCCGTATGGCAAAAGGAGTCGTAGATCTATTTCTGATTTATCAGTTTATCAAGAGGCTGGTCACACCGTTTAATAAATGGGATGCCTATAAAGCTGGTGTCATAGATCAAGATGGCAAAGTTATATTGCCGAAGAAAGATCGCACACCCGAGCAAAATAAATCTTGGGGATACTACGATATCATGATAGCCAATCTTAAAAAATTACTCGCAAAAGTTCCTGGGGGCAGAACTCGTCTAGCTTCTTATGCTGCTGCCCTACTATTACTGCGCGAGCAAGATGAGCGGTTTCTAAACGACCCAGCATATCTCTATGAGGAGCTAGAAAAAGAAATGAAGATGCTCAGGGAAAACTCGAGCAAAGATTTTTCAGATCTCCGCATCATGATGGAGGATGCACCTGCTAATGCAACTGGCGCAGCTGTCGCCGGAACAGGAGATGATCCTGTTCATTGGTCGAGGAGGCAACCAAAAATAGGTGTAAAAGGTAGAAACAAAAAGTATGGTCAGGGGTTTGATGTAGATGCTTTCTTGAAGCGAAGAAAGAGAGAGCAAGCGAAAAAGGCAATGAAATGATAAAAGTATATCTCGCTCTCATGGTTGTTGGTATTCTCGGAGCAGCAGCTTGGGGTGCCAAATATTATTACGACAGCACTCAGGCTCGAATCAGCCAGCTCGTTGCTAACAACGCAACACTCGAGGAAGCAACGAAGCAGCAACAAGAAACGATCAACATCATGATTGAAGATAGAGAGCGGTTTGAAAAAATAAATAAAGAGTTACAAGGAAAGCTACAAACGGCAGAGCGGTACGGAGATCAGCTTCGTAATACTTTGCGGAAACACAACTTAACGCATCTGGCTAATAAGAAGCCAGGAATGATAGAAAAGAGGATGCAAAATGCGACTGATAGGTTATGGGGCTGTCTTTATGATATCACTGACCCTGATGGGATGTTCGCTGATGCCGGAACCGAAAGTCCTTACTGTAACAAAAACAGTAAGAACCGAGGTGCCAATAGTCCAGCACCCGAAGGCAGTCCAGCTAAATGATATCAAGATCTATGTAGTAAACAAAAGCAACTACGAAGATTTTATTAAGGCATACGAAAAGAAAAATGGTGGAGACTCATACATTGCCATATCGGTCAAGGATTATGAAAATCTATCGCTAAACTTTGCAGAACTGAGACGGTATATAGAACAACAAAAACAAATTATCGTCTATTATGAGGAAGCAGTTAAACCTGAGGAGAAGAAAGATGGCAGAGGAGGAGACGAAGGAGGTAAAAAGTAATCATCACCCAGCCGATACAAACGGTGATGGTGTCGTTGATCCAGTAGAACATCAGATGTATCTCGAGTTCAAAAGAAAAGAACTTGAAGATGCTGATGCGATGCGAGATGCGCAGCGAACTATGGCTTGGTTCTCTTTGGGTGGTATGCTACTATATCCTGCGATAGTTTTGTTAGCATCAATATTCAATATTGATCAGGCAGCGAAGATCCTAGGTGATATGGCTGGTGTTTACTTTATAGCTGTCGCTGGTATCGTAGCTGCGTTCTTTGGTGCACAGGCTTTGACGAAACCGAAAAAGAAGTGAGAATTTAAATGTTAGAAGATAAAGGCAAGTTCAACGGCAAAATTAACGCCGAGTACACATCACCAAAAACTTGGGTTCTTAACAAGGCACTTTCTTTCGTTCCAGATGATATTTCATCTGCAGATATCGATTTATTGAAAGAGGTCGGTGTTAATATAAGTGATACAGGAAAGATAACATGTAAGAAAGGTATGCATACAGATCTAGCCTCTGTCCCTCGTGCATGTTGGGCTTTTATTTCCCCTTGGGATGTTGCCCGAGCAGCTGTGATTCATGATCATCTTTATGCTGCCTTGCGTGATTACTCCAGTAAGGAGGACTACGACATAAACAAGTGGGGTATAGCACGTGGGTTGGCTGATGATATATTTCTGATGGGTATGAACTCCGCAGAGCCTTCGGTTCCTTGTTGGAAAAAGTTTTTCTGCTATTACTCGGTTCGTATCTGTGGAGGTGGACCAGCCTCAGGATAATGTTTATGAATTTTAAACACCTCAAGGAAACGAAGAATACATACTTCACGCACTTTCAGTTTGCATTCCCCGAGGCATTGTGGGCATTTTGTATAAGCATCGTCATGTTCATTCATGCATTCTTTCCGTTTCTATTTTGGAATGGGAACTTTGATAGATATGTAAGAGACGCTGTTAAAAGACTTAACATAGATCAAGAAAGATGGAAAGATGGTTGACGGAATCCGCACCGATGTTGAAATCTTAAAAAGAGATATGGAGATGATAGCAAGTCTCGCTGGGAAGTTTGACGTTGCGATAGATAAACTTTCCGCAGTGAGTGTTACTGTTGATAAGATGCTTGCTGTTCATGAAACTCGTTTACAAAACAATGAGCAACAGCGTGAAATACTTCATCAGCGTATCAGTGATATGAAAAAAGAAATCACCGAAGAGTTCAAATCACTTAAAGAAGAAAATCGTAAACAACACTCTCAAACTAATGAGCGTCTAGAAAAGTTAGAACGCTGGCGTTGGTTTGTTGTTGGCGTCGCTACGGTGATTGGTTTTTCTCTTGCACAAATGGAGTCTTTAGCAAGAATATTTGGATAGTCCCTTTTATTTTGACACCTTTAGCTATATAATGATTTGATGATGACACTTCAGGTTGACCATAAGTATATTGGCATGATCTCGACCCAGCTGCTTCAGTTTAAGCGGAAGGGTGATAGGCTTTATAATTTTCGCTGCCCTTTCTGTGGCGACTCCCAAAAAAATAAATTCAAAGCACGTGGCTATATGTTTGAGCACAAGGGCACGCTCGTATACAAATGCCATAACTGTGATATCAGTGCCTCACTTTATAAACTCTTAGATCTTGTTGATACTAATGTCGCACGTGCCTATCGTTTAGAAACATTCGCGAATCGTGAACACACAGCTAACACAGTCGATGAGTTCATTATCAAAAATGATAAGAGTCCTGTAGTATCGACTAAACCCAAACTCGAGCTAGATTTACCACGTATCACCGAACTCCTTGACACACATCGAGCAGTTCAATATCTAAAAGGTCGCAAAGTTCCCGAGGATAGATTCGGTGACATGTTCTACGCGAAAAATATGAAAGAGCTCGAAAAACTGAATCCTCTTTACAAAGATAGATTGATAGCTGATGAGCGCATCATCATTCCCTTTCGTGACATGACTGGTAATATTGTCGGTGTCACTGGTAGAGCTATGGGTAACTCGAATCTTCGTTATGTTACCATACGTGTCGAGCAAGATAAACCTCTGGTCTATGGGTTAGATCGCATCGATTACACAAAACAAATCTTTGTTGTCGAGGGTCAGTTTGACAGTATGTTTGTGGATAACTGTATCGCTCCTGGTGGCACAGACTTTAATCGTGCTGTGTATTCTCTGCCGAAAGAGCAAGTGACTTTGGTCCTAGATAATCAACCGAGGAACAAACAAGTCGTTAAGAAGGTTGAGTCATTTTGTCAGAAAGGATATAATTTAGTTATATGGCCAGCAACATGGAAATACAAGGATATCAACGACGGGATAGTAGCAGGAATGAGCCGTCGGGAAATAATGGGCATACTAAATACAAACACCCACACGGGATTAAAACTGAAACTAGCAATAAGGGATTGGAAAAGATGATACAATCTGTCCGTTTGGTTTCATTTTCGAAACCATCGGAAGATTTTTCTGAGGAGTTGAATGATTGTCAAGACCTTATATCATTTTGCGCAAGGGTATCTAATCCTAGCAACCAATTAAATACTGAAACCACAGAAAAACTTCTAAGGTACATGATCAAGTACAAACACTGGTCACCCTTTGAAATGGCAAGTGCTTGTTTAGAAATTACTACAACGAGAGATATCGCTCGTCAAATACTGCGACATCGCTCGTTTTCGTTTCAAGAGTTCAGTCAAAGATATGCCGATCCTGTGAAAGAACTTGAGTTTACGAGGAGAGAGGTACGGTTACAAGATTCTAAAAATCGGCAAAATAGTATTGAAATAGAAAATGATCCATCGATTCAAGATGATGTTGCGAAGCAAGAGTTGATATCTGAGTGGAACCGGAAGCAAGCTGGTATCACCAAACTCGCAACTCAAGCATATCAATGGGCGATTGAAAATAATATAGCGAAGGAACAAGCAAGGGCTGTGTTGCCAGAGGGACTCACTGTTTCTAGGATGTACATGAATGGAACCTTGAGATCTTGGATTCACTATATAGAACTACGAACAGAAGCAGGGACTCAGAAAGAACACCGGATCATAGCAGAAAAATGCGGTGTCGTCATATCAAAGATCCTACCTCTGATCACTGAGTTTCAAAATTAAATCCTTCGGAGAAATAAAAATATGGCACGGAAACGGAAGCATCTTGGTATCACTATTGATCTTTCTAGAGAAAAAGGCTTATCTGAATTTGCCATAAGTTTGTTGAAGGAATACTATTGTCGGAAAGATGAAAAGAACTGCCAAGAGGCATTCGCTCGTGCCGCTGTCGCATATTGCGACGGTGATATGAATCTAGCGCAACGCATTTATGATTATGCATCACAGGGCTGGTTTATGTATTCCAGCCCTGTTTTGTCTAATGCTGTTTTGCCGAAAGAAAAAGTAAAGGCTCTGCCAATATCTTGTTTTCTGACATATGTTCCCGACACACTCGAGGGTTTGATTGATCACACAGCTGAGTTGCGTTGGCTGTCAGTTAAAGGTGGTGGCGTTGGCGGTCACTGGTCTGACGTGCGTTCTGTGAGCAACATTGCTCCAGGTCCGATTCCGTTTTTGCATACAGTCGACTCAGATATGACTGCGTATCGTCAAGGTAAAACTCGCAAAGGTTCATATGCTGCATATCTCGATATCTCACACCCTGACATCATAGAGTTTCTTTCTATTCGCGTTCCGACTGGTGACGTCAATAGAAAATGTCTCAATCTCAACCACGCTGTAAATATCACAGATGATTTTATGCGGGCTGTTGAAAACGACGATGATTGGAATCTTGTTGATCCGAACGATAATAAGCCACGCGAAACAATGAAGGCTCGCAAGCTCTGGGAAAATCTTCTAGAAGTGCGCTATCGCACAGGCGAACCATACCTTAACTTTATCGACACAGCGAACCGTTATCTTCCCGAAACTCAAAAGAAACTCGGACTCAAGATTAACGGTTCAAATCTTTGTAACGAGATCCATCTCGTAACAGATAAAGATCGCACCGCAGTTTGTTGCTTGTCATCTGTGAACATAGAAAAGTTTGATGAGTGGAAGCAATCCACAATGGTGCGCGATCTTATTCGTTTCCTCGATAATGTGTTACAAGTTTTCATAGACAACGCACCCGATACTATTTCGCGCGCAAGGTTTTCTGCAGAGCGTGAGCGGTCTCTCGGTTTAGGTGCTATGGGTTTGCATTCTTACTTCCAAAAGTGTGAGGCATCATTTGAAAGTGAACATGCCTCCGAACTCAATAAACGTATCTTCCAACATATCAAGCAAGAAGCTGTAGCAGAAACGAAAAAGATCGCGAAAGAAAAAGGCGAAGCACCTGACATGGTTGGTTCTGGTTTCCGCAACGCACATTTACTTGCTATCGCACCAAACGCAAACAGTGGTGTTATAGCTGGCACTTCACCGTCTATCGAGCCGAGTAAAGCAAACGCATATACACATCGCACACGTGTAGGATCATATTTGGTGAAAAATAGATATCTTGAAAAACTACTCAAAGATATCGGTCAAGATACACAAGATACTTGGAGTAGCATTATAACTAATGGTGGATCGGTGCAGCATCTTGATTTCCTGAACGCACATCAGAAGCGTGTGTTTGCTACAGCGAATGAAATACCGCAGATAGCTTTGGTGAGACAAGCTGCTGATCGTCAGAAGTATATTTGTCAGGGTCAATCCCTGAATCTATTTTTCCCAGCTGGTGCTAATAAAGGCGAGCTTTCTAAAGTTCACTACATGGCTTGGAAGCTGGGATGCAAAGGTTTGTATTATTTACGAACAGAAACTTCAAACCGTGCAGAAAACGTATCAAAGAAAGTTGAGAGAGACCGTTTGATGGATGGTGTAGAGGTTGAGTCTCAAGAAGAATGTGTAGCATGTCAAGGATGATGGAGATATAATATGGCAAAGAAATCTAAAACAGTTTCAGTAACTGTTCATGAGTCGATACCGAAGAAAACCAGTATCGGTGGCAATCACTCGATGATCAAAACATCATCGATGAATAAGAGTAAACGCAGATCATACAAAAAATATAGGGGGCAAGGGAGATAAATGGATAATATCCGCATCGTTTCTAAATCAGACTGTCCGTTTTGCATAAGAGCAAAAGACTGGTTGGACCGTCGAGGATTCACATACACTGAGGATGTGATGGATGAGGAGGAAACACGTTTGTCATTTTATCAGCAACACAAAGTTCATTCGGTTCCACAAATTTTTATAAATGACAAACTGATTGGTGGATATAAGCAGCTGTTAGATCAGGGTGATTCGTTGGTTCGTCGCTCACGTGGTGGTCTTATGGAGTTTTCTAAGGTTTACAAACCGTTTCAATATCCTTGGGCAGTCGAAATAACACAGCGTCACGAAAAGATACACTGGATTGAAGATGAGCTTGATCTGAGTGAGGATGTGATGGACTGGAAGTCTGGTAAGATGTCCGAAACCGATAAGTCGTTCATCGTTCAAATTTTGCGACTGTTCACTCAATCCGATGTTGCGGTTGGCAAAAATTATTATGAACACTTCATACCTGCTTTCAAGAACAACGAAATTAGAAATATGCATGGCTCGTTCGCTGCGCGTGAGGGTGTTCATCAACGTGCGTATGCTTTGCTCAACGATACACTTGGCTTGCCCGACGATGAGTATCTTGCATTCCTAGAATATAAAGAGATGGCTGACAAAGTCGATTATATGGCTGAGGCTGATATTACAACTCGGCGTGGCTTGGGTCTTGCGTTGGCGAAGTCTGTGTTCAATGAAGGCGTTTTGCTTTTCGCATCATTCGTCATGCTTCTGAACTTCCAACGATATGGCAAGATGAAGGGCATGGGCAAAGTTGTTGAGTGGTCGATCCGCGACGAGTCAATTCATGTTGAAGGCAACGCAAGATTGTTCAGAACATATTGTGCTGAGCATCCTCGTATTGTTGATGATCAGTTCAAACAAGAAATCTACGATATCGCTCGCAACATTGTAAAGCTCGAGGATAAATTTATCGAGCTGGCATATAAGATAGGCAATATCGAGGGATTAACTGCAGATGAGGTCAAACAATATATCCGTTATATCACTGACCGACGTTTACTGCAGCTTGGTCTAAAAACAAACTTCAAAGTCAAAGAAAATCCACTTGATTGGCTTGAGTGGGTTCTCAATGGTGCAGACCATACTAACTTTTTCGAAAATAGAGTAACCGAATATGAGGTTGCTGGCTTAACAGGGAGTTGGGATGATGCTTGGAAAAACTAAATTCAATGAGCAGGGTTTACAGGAAAAACTCGCGACAGGTTATCAGATAGAGGATCCAGATGAAATGTCTCCTCGCTACCGTGATGTGTTAGTTAATACTATTCACATCGCTGCAGATTTAGAGGTGGTGACATTACCGACATATTCACCTGCTATCAAAACTTCACCAACACTCGAAGATAAAATAGCAGTCGCATCTGCATGTCAAGATGAGTTAGGACATGCGCAAGTTATGTATAGATTATTAGAGGACTTCGGTTATGATACGCATGAGTTTCTATTTGAGCGTGATCCGGAAGAGTGGCGAACATTTCAGATGTTAGAGTTTCCTCACGAGGATTATATTGAAACAGTTGTAAGTATGTGTTACGGAGACAGAGCTGGATATATTACGACAGTTGATCTTGAGGAGAACTGTAGTTATGCACCACTCGCTCGCGGATTGCGAAAAGTAAACTTTGAAGAAACTTTCCACGTTGGTCATGGTGAAAAATGGACAAAGTTTTTCTGGAATAAGGATGAGGAAAGCAGAGCCAGAGTTCAGGAGTGTGTGGATTTCTATTTCCCTCTATGCGCTTCATGGTTCGGTTTACCCGATAATCTAAAAACTAGAACAGATCAACAAAAATATAGAATCCGTGGTGGAACTAATGATGAGATGCGTCAAATATGGCTGAGCAGAGTTGTTCCCTATAGTGAAAGCGTCGGCATAAAGATTCCGGCACACTATGATACCGAACTTGGTAAATTTGTTCTTGATTACGAGGCACCTATTCGATTGGATGAAGAAACAAGAACTTGGGATTATAATGATACCATGAGTTGGGAGGAGCAACTAAAAATATGGAAGAAGGGTAGTAAGCACAAAGTTCCTAGCATCACTGACGTTCAAACTGAAACATGGGGTTCGGAACTCTGGTAATGACGATTCTCGACGAAATAGAGGAAGAGGTTAAATGCCCATCATGCGGTGCTGAGTTCGTCATAAAGTATGATACTCAATATGTGGAGGATTCTCCAGAGTGGTGCCCTTTTTGCGGTGCCGAAATAGAGGACGAAGAGGATGAATATATAGAAGAGGATGAAGATGACGAAGAGATGTGATGTACGACAATCCTTGGACATTCGAGGGAAAGGTTTTCGAAACTGAAGATATAAATGGTTTCTTTGGTTTCGTTTATGTTATCACAAGTCTTATAGATGATAAAAAATATATCGGGAGAAAATATTTTTATTCCTTTCGTAAAAAGAAAGGATCCAAACGTCGTCAAAAAAGTGAGTCCGACTGGAAAGAATACTATGGATCAAGCGATGAACTCAAAGAAGAAATTCAAATCCACGGCAAAGAAAACTTCCGAAGAGAAATCATTTCGCTCCACTCTACCAAGGGACGTGTGAATTATGAAGAAGTTCGTGAGCAGTTTTTACACGGTGTGCTTGAGGATGAAACATATATCAATGGAAATATCAATGGTAAATGGCACCGTGCTCCGGAACATATAAGAGAAAAATCAAAGTATAGGAAAAGCGATGTATGAATATAGGTGCGAGGTTGTAAAGATAATTGACGGCGATACCATTCGCGTCGATGTTGATTTGGGCTTTGGTATTTGGAGTCGTAATGAAACTGTGCGCCTGTATGGTATCGACACACCCGAATCACGCACGAGAGATTTAGAAGAAAAGAAGTATGGTCTCGCTGCTAAACAGTTTCTAACGAATATGCTAGACGACTCGGGTGGTATTAAATTGAAGAGCCACGGGAAGGGCAAGTTTGGCAGAATCTTGGGTGAGCTATGGCGAACCACAAATTACGCTGATAAATCTATAAACGAGTACATGGTCGAAAAGCATCATGCCGCTCCCTATCATGGCCAGTCGAAACAAGATATTGCTGAACAACATTTAGAAAATAGAAAACATGTGGATTTGGCTTCTCTCTAATATTGCTGGAAGTCTGCTCGGCACTGCAACCACCGAGTGGTTCAAGGATACCAAACTCGGAAAATGGTGTTACGCACGTTTCGTTTCCATTGCGGATTGGGCTGCGAAGAGGTATAATATAGATATCCTCGATAGAGAACAGATTGCTTGGCGTAGGAAATATCCAAACGTAGCAAAGAAGATTGATGATCTTGAGGAGAGGTTGAAGAAACTGGAGGAAAAATGAAGTATGTATTGGTGACAGGCGGTTTCGATCCTATTCATTCAGGACACATCTCTTATTTCAAACACGCATCTAAACTTGGTGATAAACTAATCGTTGGTTTGAACTCTGACGATTGGCTAGAGCGCAAGAAAGGCAGACCGTTTATGCCCTTCGATGAGCGTGCTGAAATCATAGAAAATTTGAAGATGGTGGATCGGGTCATCGATTTTGATGATAGCGTTAATCATAACGGTGCCTCATCTGCTATATTTAAACTTCGTGCAACTGTTTTGGGTGATCAGGATGAGCTGATCGTAGCGAATGGTGGCGATCGTGTCGAAGGAAAGGTTCCAGAGCAGGTAACTTGGGGCGAAACACGTGGTGTCAGTTTTGTTTTTGGGATTGGGGGAAGTGAAAAGCAAAACAGCTCACGTTGGATTCTCGATGAGTGGCAGCGACCGAAGGTCGAACGACCATGGGGTTACTATCGTGTTCTTCGTTCCGACTCACCTAACGTAAAACTCAAAGAACTGGTTGTAGATCCTGGCAAAACATTGAGCATGCAACGTCACGCAAAACGCAGTGAAGAATGGTTTGTTGCAGACGGGGCAGCGAGTGTATATACGATAAGCCCTTCGAGTTCCGATGTTGAGCTTTGGCGAACCTTATACCAGTTCGATAGATTATCTATAAATCCAAATGAATGGCATATGTTGTCAAACGAAACAGATAAACCACTCAAGATCACAGAGATACAGTGGGGTCAAGAGTGTGTTGAAACAGATATTGAAAGGTGTGATCATTATGAGTACGAGTGACCCTATCCGTTTGTTTATCGGATCCTCAAGTAATGGAGAAGACGTTCCTATCGAAGCGATCTATGAATATACTCTAAGAAAAAATACTGAACGCGAACTCGAAATAGTTTGGATGCGTCAGACCCGCGATATGGAAAATTTTTGGGGAATCGAAAAAGATGCGACGCAGCGTTGGCCAACTCCATTTTCTGGATATCGTTGGATGATTCCGGAATATTGTGAGTTCAAAGGTCGAGCAATATACACCGACTGCGATATGATAAACTTCCGCGACATTGGCGATCTATGGGATACAGATCTCAAAGGTAAACCAGTGGCTGCGCGTAAAGGTTACAGGTTCGGCGGTCATGAGTTTTGTGTTATGGTAATCGACTGCGAAAAGATGGGTGATCTAGTTTCTGTCCCAGCTCGTAGGCAAAAAGGTAATCCTGAGTTTCACGTTCGTATGATTGGAAAGTTTAGCGGAAATGATAACTTTGTTGAAGAATTAGATCCTCGTTGGAACTGTCTCGACGGTGAGGATCGCGAGGTTGATGATATGTATCAGCTACATTGGACAAATATGGCAACTCAACCATGGGAACCTTGGTGGTTCACCGGAACTGCAAAGGAACACCCCAGAAAAGATTTGGTAGAGTTGTTTGAGCAAAAACTTATAGAGGCAAACGACGCTGGCTTTTATGGTCAAGCTGGCGCATATCCACCATTAGAATACAACATAATAGGAAAATAGGAAAATGATAAATGGCACCACACCCAATCATTATTGCGCTTTTGCTTCTTGCGACCCTATCTATCTGCGTGACCATGCGGCTGCTCTCACTGCCTCTTGCGCCGTAAATGATCAGCCACTGCATCTTCACGTTGTAAATCCGTTCAAGAAGGATCTCGCGCTGTTAGAAAGTTTAAGGTTGGCATCTCTCAAGATAGCTGGAAAGGCTGCACCTCTGACATACACTTGGGAGGAGGTCGACTTGAGTAATCTCAACAAAGAGCAGAAGCGTGTGTACTACTCACTAAACAGGTTTCTCGCCTGGAATAAAATTATGGATATGGAGCCAACCGAAAGGATCGGCGAAAGTAAAGTTCGGGCTGCTCTCATAATCGATATTGACTGCCTGGTCATGCAAAAGTTACCAGGATTTTCTGAGGATATCGGTTTATTTATTAGAGAGCCATTCAACAATGGTAATCCTTGGGAAACTCTAGGATCAAATGTTGCAGCTGGCGTTGTCTACATAAACACTAGCGAGCGTTCTAAAAACTACATAAGGGAAGTCGCTGAAGATTTAGAAACTAGAGACTTGCGCTGGTTCACTGATCAGGTAGTTTTGTGGGAAAGATATAATAGGGCTATGCATAATACAAGCTGTCGTATTTTTGGACCAGAGTTTATGGATTGGGAGTTCATAGAAAACACTACTATCTGGACTGGCAAAGGTCCACGTAAATATGATAATCCTGTTTATGTCGGAAAGAAGGAAGAGTTCGCTGAATTATTGGAGATGTGAATGAGAGTTTTGATATTGGCTCCGCGACTGGATTGTATGTTTAAAGAAGGTCCGGTTCCAGAGGTTGAGGGTCCACCAAACGATCCTATCCGAGTTCACTGGGCAAACCTAGTCAAGCGTCTTACTGAGGATCATGAAGAAAAAGGTGACACGGTTGAAATACTGAAAAAGCCTCTCTGGCAGTTCACTCCCGAGGAAGTTTGTGCACTCAAGCCAGATCTCGCATACATACCTCACAAGGAAGCGCATAGTTTTCCGATCCCCGATATAGAAAATATCGATGTCAGGTATTATCATCAAACAGTATTCCCGTGGCGTTTTTATATCGATAAGGAAGGTTGGGCAGGTGGTGCTTCGGTGACAGGCGAAGATATCATGAACATGGGCACGAGTAGCAGTTACAACTACGATCAACTGCGAAAATACACCCTGTCTGGCGGCACGAAGTTTGCTCAGCCAACAAAGAGAAAGGAGCTACCGAACTATGTTCCTGAAAGTTATGTGCTGTTCCCATGTCAGATACCACACGACGAAACTATAAAATACCATTCCAAAGTATCTGTAGAGCAAGCATTGGGACATACAATAAATCAATGCCGAAAAGAAAAGAAATTTCTAATAGTGAAGGGGCATCCTGTAAATCCAGGCAGTATGGAGCCTTTGCGAAAGATATGCAGTCAGCAGGGTATATTATATGTTGATGATATGTCGATTCACCAATTACTTGAGCGAGCTGAAACTGTAGTATGCGTCAACTCTGGAACTGGTATGGAATCACTTCTACAACGCAAAAATGTCATAACATTCGGCGATTGCGAGTATAATGTAGTCACTCGACGTATAGAAGATGGTCTTACAGCTGGTCCACCGAATCAGGGTTTGGTCGCTAAATTTTTCGATGGCTGGTGTAAGTGGACATACAACGCTAGATTGAAGGTTTCATACACCAAATAATTCCCTTTACAATTCTCTCGAAATATGAAATAATGAGTCATAATCAAATGAGAGGAAAATATATTATGTACGATTATACTGATCACCGTGAAATACCTGGACCGATCCGGTCATACATTATGACGGTCGCTGATGCCGATAATATCGGTGAGGTTCCGTTACAGGAAATCAATGATTTTCTAAATGGCTTAGATGAGTATGAAAGAGGCGAGGCTCAGCGATGACAGTATATTTGGATATGGACGGTGTTTTGGCTGACTTCTTTGGTAAGGTTGAAGAGGTCTACCATGTAGATCACTGGAAAGAACTCAACATGGATGTTGTCATAGCCAAGATTCAAAATACCAACTTCTTTCTGAAACTTGATGAGTTTCCGACTGCCAGTAAACTGGTCAGAGAAGTTGACGATATGACTGCAGGTGATTGGGGTATATGTTCCAGTCCACTTCGTGGCGACCACTTCAACTCAGCATATTGGAAACGTCGTTGGCTCGAGGAGCGGGACTTTATACCTCGTGAGTGGAAGAAGCTCGTTTTTACACCAAACAAAGAAAAGTATTCGCGAGCATCCTTCACTGGCGAACCCAACATTCTTGTTGATGATAAATATTCAAACGTCGATAAGTTCACAAATGCTGGTGGTATCGGCATCCGATATCAGGCGAACGAAGACAGTTTGGAGTATGTTCTTGAGAGGATAGAAACATCATTACGTTCCTAATCATATCCTTCTTGGTAGGTTTGATGGTGCTTCATCCTCTCAAGACACTTAAATTTATTGGTGTCTTGGCTCTTGGTATGTTTATCACTGTTTCAACGATCGCGATAATTTTCGCACTGGTATAATGAGAGATTTGCTTTTTGGGATGCCATTTTGGCAGGAAAATATAAATCCCAGATCATATAACAAACAAGAAATTATCGATACGATCACGAGAAACTATCAGAAGAATCGTAGTCGTAATGAGTGGTGGGAAGATACCAGTGACGTTCATCACATGTATGACGATGAAGAAAATCCAGAGTATGAGTCACCCGATTGGGATCACTCTCTTAGAAATTTATATATGGGTGTGCTTCAAAGATTTTTTAACACGATCAGTGCCGAACCGTTTAAATTTAGTTTCAGTGTAGCAAACTATACATGCTATGGAAAGTCGCAGTATATTCAAGAGCATATTCATCCTCACTGTGATTTCGTAGGAATACACTATGTTCGGTTTGATCCTTCAGCGCATACATCAACAAGGTTTACTAATCCAGCTTCATTCGCTGCATATCTCGAGGAAATACGTTCGAAGACTCGCATAAAATATGCAAACAATGAAAGTTTTAATTCTTGGATGTTTGGTAGATATGAGCCAGAGGTTGTTGAGGATGATATTTTAATCCATCCTGCTTTATTGGAACATGATGTTCGCCCACAGCAATGTGAGGATGACAACCTTAGAATGGCGATTGTTCTGAATATATACGCCGGAGATGCATCTACTTCCTTATAAATAGCAAGGAGGTAGAGATATGGAAGAAGCGTTCAAACTCATAGCTGAGGTTGGCTTTCCGATAGCAGCAGCATTGGCTGGTGGTTACTTTATTTTTCTGACAATGCGCTTCATTCTGGAAGGTGTGCTCGATGATATCAATAGAATGAAAGGTATCATCACTGCGCTTGATAATCGTGTGCAAACTATGAATCACGATATCATTCGCATTGATACATTAATGAGCAACGCATTCGAGGTTGAGCCAGATGTTTCTAGATTGGCTAGAGCTGATGGCAAAAATGATGCGAGAAAGGACTGATGGAGGATTTAGTTAAAGCGATAAAGGATTTCGGTTTCCCTATTGTCGCAGCTGTAGGATTGGGATATTTTGTGTACTATGTATGGACTTGGGCAACTCATAAAGTTGATCCTGTCATAGAAAATGCAAATAAAACACTGATTGCTTTGATTGATCGTATTAGAATGTTAGATAATGACTTGATTCGTCTCAATACCAAACTGAATATGATTCTTGAGTACGAGAGGAAACAAGGTAATGAAAAGTCGAAAAAAGATAAGAGATGGGATTGACACCTTAGAGGTGTTGAAAAAGCACTTCCCGTATATCTACACGAGAGCCGATCTTACAAGAGTTTTCGTTTCTGGCATCGGCACAGGTATCGTTGTCGGAATAATTTTTTGGGCAACATTCGCCACAGCATCAGAACTCAGACATAGTTTTAGATCACCAGCGTTTAATGGTCAAGGATTTAGCTCGCATGTTTTAACGATAGAAAACCTAACACATGAACGCAAACAATCTATAAAGGCAAAAAAAGAATCAGAAGCAAGAGAGGCAGAACGAGAAGCAAACAACACAAACATTAATAAATTTATGAGAAACTTCGAGAGTCGAGTTTATGCAGAGTTGAGTAAACAGCTATCGGAAAAATTATTTGGGGAGGATGCTGCAGACAGTGGAACCATTTCGATACTTGGCAACACTGTAACTTATGAAACGGTGGGTCAAGAAATACAAATGACTATCACTCAGGCTGATGGAACAACGACGACATTAATCGTTCCGACAGGAGATTTTGGATTTTGAGAATATTTGTAATATTGCTGAGTTTTTTGTTGGTGGGATGCGCAGAGGAAATAGCTAATCAAAAGTTCGCATCTGTGATGCCGAAAGTTGCAGAAACACCAATGAAAAAAAGTCTGAAGGATTTCCCTGGAATAAAAAATGGGAAACCTGTTTCAGTCGCAGTGTATAGCTTCTCTGATAAAACTGGTCAGAGAAAACCATCCGATAATATAGCACAGCTCAGCAGTGCAGTTACGCAGGGTGGAGAAATTTACTTAATAAAGGCTTTGATGGATTTATCTGATGGTAAGTTTTTCAATGTTGTGGAGAGAGGAAGTATAGAATATCTTTTAAAAGAGCGGCAAATAATACGAAATGCAAGAAAAACATTTGATGGAGAAAAAGCGAAAAGATTAGGGGCACTACAGTTTGCAGGTATAATGATAACTGGGGGTGTTGTTGGGTATGATTCGAATAAATTCACTGGCGGTGCGGGTGTTAGATTTTTAGGTATCGGACCAAAGAGCGAGTGGAGGGTGGACGTTGTGACTATAGGTTTAAGAGCAGTCAGCGTATTAACAGGGGAAGTGCTGATTTCTGTTACAACCGAGAAGACCATTTTGAGCACAAGCGTGGGATTGAATGTGTTCAAATTTTACGATATGGGGACTAAAGTTCTTGAAGTAGAGGCAGGAACTTCGACCAACGAACCAATAAATTATGCGGTCAGGCAGGGTATTGAGTCAGCTGTGATCGAGTTAGTGAAAGAAGGAAAGAGGAAAAACTTCTGGAATTACGAAGAAGCAAATGACCAAAGCTCTGGGTTAACAACGAAAGGAACAAATAAATGAAAGCATTGTCAGCGATCCTGTTGACTATGTTTATAATGTCTTCTGCCTTGGCAGATAATAAAATTTACATTGATCAAACAGGATCAAGCGCGAACATAAACGTAAACCAAGACGGATCGGGAAACCGTGTTGGTACGGACAGCGATGTCAGCACAAGTAGTGGTGCATCAACAACCTTAGATATAGACCAAGTCGGATCGAGCAATGTCTTAGATTATGATATCTTTGGTTCTACTGCTAATGTCACTTCAAATACTCAAGGCAACAGTGGTGATATTGGAATTAATATTGGTACAACAGGTGGAACCAACGGCGGCTCAGATGATGTCGATGTTACTATCAATAACACTGGTAATTCTAATACAGTGGATGTCAACATAGGGACGAGTGCTTCTGATGTCGATGATGTCGATGTAGACATTGATATCACAGGTGGCTCGAACACAGTGACTGTGAATGAAAATTCAACAGCATCGAGTGTTTCGGATAAGCTCACCAACATTGATATTACTGGTGACTCTAATACAGTTACAGCCACTAAAACTGGTGCAGCTCAGCATGATACGACAATAGATCATACTGGTAGCAGCTCTACAATTAGTGTAACACAATCTGGCGCGGAGGCGAGCACAGTTGATCTTACTACGGATGGCTCTAGTTCTACTGTTACTATCACTGTCGCCGATTAGTTTCGCAGGGATAGGATCAGTAGAAAAAAATACAGGCACTGCAGATCTGTTTCGCAGCAAAGAAAAAATTGTTGTGAAACGAGATCTGGGTGTCGAAATGAACGATGACATACGCACGGGCAACGGCACAGTCAATATCGGTTTTGATGATAAGACTAAAGTTCGTGTGGAAAAACACAGCAAGCTGGTCATAGATGATTTCGTATATGATAGTAGCAGACCCACAACTAGCAAACTCGGACTAAAAGTTGCACTCGGCACGGTGAAATATGCCAGCGGTTTGATTGCTAAAAATAATAGACAGGCTGTAAACATAAGCACGCCAACTGCACGTATCGGTGTTTTGGGAACCTCCTTCAGTATGACAGTTGATGAGATAGGTAAATCTCTCATCATACTGCTACCTAATGCTGACGGCTCGGTTGGTAAAATTGTTGTGGAGTCTGATGTCGGTCAAGTCATAATGAATCAAGCATATCAGGCAACTGTCGTAGGAAATTTAGAAACGAAGCCGAGCAAACCTGTCATATTAGATTTATCATTAGATCAAATTAATAACCTATTGATCATAAAGAAGCCCAAGGAAAAAGAGGAAGAGGGTAATGGCTCGAACGGTGATAAGAATATTTTAGATTTCAATGAGCTTGATATAAACACTCTTGATGAAAACAATTTAGAGGGTGATGAGTTAGAGTTTACAAGGTTAGATTTTAATCTTTTAGATATGAACTTGTTAGCTAATATTTTAGATGCTCTCAATAAAAGTTTGTTTGCAGCTACAGAGCTCTTCCCGAAGAACCCGATAAAGGCTGGTGCATATGAAGAAGGAAATACACAGATATTTGAGGACGGAAACTCATGGGTGATATATCGTCAGTTTGATAACAGGATTGCTGAAATTACAGTGGGTATTGACTCCCAAACACAAATAGAATTAAATCAGGCAGGAAGCGATGTCATACTTCATACTCAAGAAAATGCCTCTGATTCTCTTATTGTTATTAATCAGAACTGAGGCTATCGCAGATAACGCCATAACTATCGAACAAGTTACGAGCGGAAATAATAATAACATCACTGTGAATGTTGATGGCAGCAGCAACGAGGTTGATTTTAGCTATGGTGGTGCAGGAAACACTGTTGATATTGATCAGGCGGGTAAAAGTGCATATGTCGGACACTCACATGTTTGGGGAAGTGGTGCCTCACATGGCGGCGACTTAGACGGCGATGATAATAATCTCGAGGTCAAGCAATATTGTAATCAGTCAACGTGTGGCGGCGATGAGTTTGAGTTTCATATTTTAGGTGATGATAATAGTGTCATGTTTGGCCAAGGTTATGAACTATCTGATAGCACGGATACAACCTTTGATCAGGATGATAAGGAGCATGGTGGGCACTTTGTTAGGTTGGATATTCACGGCGATAATAACAACTTCAAGGGAAGTCAAAGAGCACAACATAGCGGTCACGAGCATAGCAACATCACCTATATATACGGTGACAACAATGATGTTTTCACAAGACAGGTTTCTAACGTCGGTAAGACTATCAATCTTACGATCAACAACGATGGGAATGATGTCAGTTTGAACCAAAAGGGAAGTGCTGCTCATGCTGCGACGGTGACATTAAATGGAACATATGGGACAAATTTAGATTTAGTGCAACAAGGCTCAACAGCGCAATCATATAGTTTATCTCAAAACTGTTTGACAACTGGCGGTTGTAATGTGAGTGTGACTCAAGGACAATGAAATGAAATATGTAATATTAGTTTTTATGGCATTCGTAGACCCATCCTATGCAGGCTGGGATAACTCGGTTTATATAACGCACGAGGGCGATAAGCCATTGATCTTCATGAAAGAAGAAGAATGTTTCAAATACGCAGAAAAAAATAAAGATAATCTCTTTCGATTCGCATATAGTATGTTTGATGGTGATGCTGTCCCCGCAGCTATGACCTGTGTTCCAGAGGACAAGAAAGTTGGACCAGGGATGAACGCATGAAGAAATTTTTGCTAGCATTTTTTGTGTTAGCTGCAGTTTGTAGCGTTCGCTATTTAGATCCTTGGTTCATGGAGGTGGTGAGACTCAAAGCTCTCGATATCCACCAACAACAGCAAAAGCCAGTCACATTAGAAGATATCGTGACTATAACAATCGACGATAAAACTGTGAGGAAATATGGTCAGTGGCCATGGAGTAGAGATATTCTTGCGAAAGAAGTTGACCGCCTTCATATGCATGGGGCTGGTCTTATTGTTATGCCAATCCTGTTCGCGGACAAAGACAGATTCGGTAAAGATTCTGACTTTGTCAAACAACTGCAGCGTGTTGTTGTCGGGCAAATACCTTCTTCAGGAGAATCTGCTGGAGGACGATATGGCAATCCAGTTGCGCGTGGTGTGTCCCAGATAGGATTGGACTGGCAACCTTGGCTCTACTCATATGACAGAGCTGTCGGTCCGATAAAAGAAATCGGTGATGCTGCAGCTGGTGTGGGTATGACGAATACTACACCCGAAGCCGATGGCGTTGTTCGTCGCCTTCCTCTTGTAGTTCGTATTGGTGATAAGATGTACCCCTCGATTGCCATAGAAACTTTGCGTGCTGCTATCGGCGTTCCTAGCTATGATATAAAAACTGGTGACGGTGGTGTAGAAAAGATAAGAGTCAAAGGATTCAAAGTTATAACGACCGATGCTAATGCATCAATCTGGCTCGACTTCAAATACAAAACAAAAACATACAGTTTGAGTGAGCAACTGCCAGATTTACGCGGTAAGATTGTGATCTTATCGCCCACTGCTTCTGGTATTGATACTGTCGTGCCAACTCCTGTCGGTGCAATCTATGCTCATGATGTGATTGCTACCTCAATCGGCACAATGATGTCTGGTGTTAATATCACACGACCATATTGGTCAAACATAGCAGAGCTCGGTGCGACATTTGTGATCGGTTTGATTTTGGTGATTATAGTTTTGAAGTTACCTTGGGTCGTCAGCCTTCAAGCTATGCCTGTGCTTGTAGTGGGCAGTTATTTTGTCAGTTTTTATCTTTTCACTAATCATGGGTATCTTATAGATTGGTCCTTCCCAGCGTTTGCGCTTTTTGTCGCTTGGGCTGTCGCTGCGTTCCTTCGGTTCATACTCGAATATCGTTTGCGGCAACAAATCAAAAAGCAGTTTGAACATTATCTTGATCCTCGTCAGGTTGCTGTGCTACAAAAAAACCCAGATATGTTAAAGCTGGGTGGTGATAGACGCGAGATGTCGTTCTTGTTTATGGATATCGTAGGATTCACCCCGATATCAGAACATTACAAAAACAACGACGATCCCGAAGGATTGGTCGAGTGTATCAATGACTATTTAGATCGCATGACCAAGATAGTATTAGACAATGGTGGAACGGTTGATAAGTACATGGGCGACTGTATTATGGCATTTTGGAATGCACCTTTGCCCTGCGATAATCACGCTGAGATGGCTGTCAAAACAGCAATGGAGTGTGCCATAGAAACGGAGGATCTAAAACGTGCATTCGCAGAAAAAGGATTACCAGAAATCAATATCGGATCTGGTGTCAACACTGGTACGTGTATCGTCGGCAATATGGGCAGTTCTACTCGTTTTGATTATTCTGTTATTGGAGACGCAGTGAATTTAGCTGCTAGATTAGAGGCAGCGACTCGAAACTATAAGACCGAAACTGGTAATGTGACCCCAGTTATACTTTCATCCTACACTCAAGAGCAGCTGCCGAAGGAATTTACCTGTGTTGAGCTGGATAAGATCAAAGTTAAGGGCAAAGAGGAGCTGGTCACCATATATTCTCCTAAATTTTAATTTTTTTCACTTTTTTTCCTTTTTTCACTTTACAATATCCTCATTATATGCTAGAATGTATATATTGATTGAGAGGAGAATATATTATGATCAACGCTTTAACAAATCGCCCCTATACTGGTCAAAACGCCGATATCCTCATGACCTCTGGTTACGAGGATCCTCGTTTCATGACTTTCGCTCAGGCTCGTAAGATGGGTCGGAAAGTCAAGAAGGGTTCTAAAGGTATCGGTCTTCGACGCATCGTTGAGGTCAACAAGATGAACACTAAAACTGGTCGCATCGAGCGCAAGAAGGCTCCTAAGTATTTCACCGTGTTCAACTGGACTCAGACGGAGGGTTAAATGTTTAAGCTGTTTGTTGATGGTGTCGAGTTTGCTGAGGAAGAAGATTTCGGTAATGCTATGGAGCTTATGGCGATTCTTGAGGAGACTATGCCCGATAGTAAATTTTGGGTCGAAACACCCGACTCATAACTCCCTTGCTTTTGTTGTAAATTATGATAGAGTATGATCATGGGTTTGATGCCAGCATATTATACGACCACGAGATTATCTCGTAAGTCTAAGAAGCGCAAGAAAACAGCATCTCAGCTAAAAGCAGAGGCTGAGCATGCTAAGTTTCTGAAGAAAGTTTTAGGAGGGTCTGGTAGAGCTAATGCCTCAACCTTGACTGATGGGGCACGGTCGAGTCAAGCGAACCGAGCGGGAGGTTCGATTCCTCTCACCTCCAGCCATGATCACCGGAGTGTAGCGCAGTCTGGTAGCGCATCTGGTTTGGGACCAGAGGGTCGCAAGTTCAAATCTTGCCACTCCGACCAATTTTATAATCCTTCTATGGCAAAAAAAGAAGAGAAAGTTTACACTGGTAACGAGATCATCGGCATCGCGACCATGCATAAATCAAATGCAGTTCCGATCCGTGGTAAAAAACAGGCTGAAGAAGTCGCTAAGATGAGGCGAGGGTGAAGAACCACATAGGCATGGATGTAGCTGAATTATTTGTCCGATCTGGTTTAGTCAAGTCTAAGACTGAAGCAAGGAGGCAGATAAAGAATGGTGGCATAAGGGTTCAAGATATTAAAATCAATGACCCTTATGCACGCATTGCTGTCCACGAAAGTAAACTGTTCATTGTAGAAAGCTAAGATGAGACGAGGATGACTGCTCGATATAAAAATAAAAATGGTCACTGGATAGCAAAACATAAGCATCATATCATACCGAAACATGCTGGAGGCACAGACGATCCAGAAAATTTGGTTGAGCTAACATTAGAAGAGCATGCTGAGGCTCACCGCAAGTTATTCGAAGAATATGGGCGGTGGCAGGACGAAAAAGCATGGAAAGCACTTTCTGGTCAAATAACATTTGCTGAAGCACGTGGATCTGTATCGAGGCAAGCCGCATTAGATGCCTGGAAAGATCCAGAATATCGCAAAACAATCACAGAATCTACTAGGCGTGAAGCAATAAAAAGATGGAAAGATCCAAAATATCGAGAAAAAGTGTTGCCAAGACTACGCGAAGCGCAAAAACTCGCAACCATTGCTGCAGCGACACCCGAAGCGATACAAAAGAAAAAAGAAACCCTCGCAAGGATCGATCATCAGCAAGGCGAAAAGAATAGTCAGTATGGAACTCGTTGGGCTGCAAACCAAGATCAGACCGAGGAAAGAAAATTAAAAAAAGGCGAACCGACTCCAGCTGGCTGGCTGGAAAACAAACGCAAAAAGGTTGCGAGATGATAAAACTCAACATAGGATCACACTGTTATTCTGAAGCGAGGCAAAAGTTGGAACGAACTCAACTGCTGTTTCAAACCCAAGTCTTTTCGGGAGAAGATGTTGCTGAAGACACAGAGGGCAACAGAATAAGTAATCTTGTTGAACTTGAGCAATACATCGAAAATCATAATGGAGGATACGGCGATGGCGAAATCTAAAGAAGAAATCAAAAAACTGGCACAGGATGGTGTCATCACTGTGACTTTCACTAAAGTTGATGGCAGTGAAAGGGTCATGAAGTGCACGCTAAATAAAACGTATCTGCCCGAGCAGAAGGATCTTGAGGAGGCAACGACAAAAGATAATCCGAAGGTGCTTGCGGTGTGGGATGTAGAAAAGAGCGCATGGCGTTCTTTCCGTATTGATAGCGTGAAAGAGGTTGCAGCATGACAGTACTTAATGTCACAGGTTTGAAAGAAGAAGCAGTTGTCCAGCCAGGAGAAGACGGCACGTATGCCGAAAGTCGTGGCGGCACTGAAATGATGATGGAGGGTCTGAAGGCTCGTCTCGATTCAGAACTCCTAGAAAAATTTAACATCATATGTTCGCGAGTCAGGAAGATTGATCTCAACAAGCCAAACATCCTTTGGCTACATGACACTTGGGACGACCCCGAGTCACAGCACCTGAAAGAAGAAGAGAACCTCAAAAAGTTTATGAAACTGGTGTTCGTTTCTAATTATCAGCAGCAAACTTTCAATATGGGACTAGGTGTTCCATACAGTGCGGGTATCGTTTTACAAAATGCGATTGAACCTATAGAAGTTCATGAAAAACCAGATCCGGATGAGTGCATAAATCTCATCTATCATACCACACCGCACCGTGGTCTTGATATTTTGGCACCAGTGTTTGAGTTCCTCGTAAAACACCAAGAGGAAAATAACGGCAGAAAGTTGCACCTCGATGTATATTCCTCGTTCAAAATTTATGGTTGGGAACAAAGGGATCAGCAGCATGCCGAAGCTATTGATAAATGTAAAGAACACCCTAATATCACATATCATGGTTATCAGGCGAACCCTGTGATTCGCGAAGCACTCAAGAAAGCGCATATCTATGCGTATCCAAATATCTGGCCAGAAACATCTGGTATCTCTGTGCTAGAGGCGATGAGTGCTGGGTGTCAGATCGTTTGCCCTAATTTTGCAGCCCTGCCAGAAACTACAGCAAACTTCGCTGCGATGTATAACTTCGAAGAGGACGCTAATAAACACGCCAATGTCTTTGCTAACATGCTTCTTCAGGCGATAAATATGTATGGCAATGAGGTTGTACATGATAAGCTCAACTTTCAAGCTCAGTATGTCAATAATTTCTATAACTGGGACTTCCGCGCTGCTCAGTGGAAAGGTTTCCTACAATCAATGGAGAACGCACTATGAGTACAGGATTGATCATCCTTCACGTTGTTTTCGTTAGCCTATGTGCCTCTGTCAGCTTCGCTTGGGGCTGGGTCACTGGGATCAGAGCGCATCGTGACTATATTGAAGAGGAACGAAGCAGAGATCATCTCTGAAAAAAATAATGATTTCCCTTTACATTCCCTTCTAACTTTGATAGAGTTAAGTCATACGATGAGGAGAGGAATATTATGGTTAAAAAGAAAAAGCGTCTCGGTGCTAAAAGCCTCGATGAGAAATATTGGGGTTCAGAACCAGTTCTAGCAGATGACTATACTGCTATCGACCTCACTAAAGCATACAACTGGTATAATTATTTTGCCGATCGCAAGACACCTCGTAAATATGTCAACGAGTATATCCGTTCTGAAAAACTAGGCAAGGATATTTCCTCGGCGATCAAGCGTCTGGATGATATTCAGGTCAACAGGACTATGTCTTTTCTGTGCCGCATGCATGTCAACGGTGCTAAACTCAAAACAGAACAAATGGATTATATGACTGAAAAGTTCGATGAGTGTGTCGAACTTGGTGAATCCAAGAAAAAGGTCAAAGCAGCCGTGAAACCAACTGCTCAGTTGATATCGATCCAAGATCGAGTCAAGGAAAAGGCTGGCGAACTGATAGGTGAAATCGAAGATGTCATAGATAACGTGGTCATTCGCCGTAATGTCGATGACTTTGGGATGTACGAGTGGTTGATCCATAAAGAAGTCAAACCGATGATCGCCAATCATATCGCTGAATATTACAAACCCATGCTTGCAGAAATCAATGAGGTGCTTGAGGGTGATGACCCAGATCTTATTGAAGGATACAGCTGGATGTCTAAGAGGGAGCAGCGTAATTACAAAAAGCTGCTACAGGGCATAATTGATGATGTCGCCAAGTTTGGCAGCAATCAACGCAAGGTTCGTTCACCTCGTAAGAAACAGCCTGTATCTGCACAAAAACTCCTCAAGAACTTCAAGTATCAGGTTGAGGAACCCTCCTTGAAACTTGCTAGCATCGACCCATCTAAAATACTCGAGGCTTCAGAGTTGTGGGTTTACAATACGAAGTACAAGGAGCTGGCTTATTATGTTGCATCTGATAGAGGTGGCTTGACCGTAAAGGGAACCACACTTCAGAACTGGGATCCGGACGAATCACGCAAGCGAAAGCTGCGGAAACCAGAGGAAGTGCTTGAGATCGTGCTCAAGGCAGGAAAGAAGTTCGCTCTTAAGAAGTTCGATAAGGTGACAACTAAAGCCACCTCATGTAACGGTAGAATCAATGAGTCAACTATCTTACTGAGGGTTACGAAGTGAATGCTAATACCGTCATCCTATTTCCTATCGAAAGGGTTGCTGTTAGAGATAACATAGAGTCACTCGGCGGTAATAGGCAAAAGATACTTGACACTCGCATGAATATCATCAATCAAATGGTCGATTATCATGCGAGTCGTTTGGTTACCGATCTGTCAATGGAGGGTGTTGATGTCGACGCCTCTGGTTTTGATAAAGACTTCGCTCTCGCCATTGAGTGTTTGCGGGCAGGTATCTACAAAACTTGTGAGTTAGAACACCCATTACGAAAAGCGATGGATGATATGATTGATGAAATAGAGTCATACGATGATGACCCAGATCCAAATATTGCATAATTTTTCCATTGCGTGTGGTCAAGATCGATATATAATAAGAGTATGACTAAAACTCTGAGTGAGTATGAAAAATGATACTGGTTGATCTCAATCAGGTGATGATATCAAACCTCATGATGCAGTTGAAAAACTCATCAGGCGAACTGTCGGAAGACATGGTTCGTCACATGGTGTTGTCGAGCCTGAGACTCTATAGAAATAAGTTCTTCAAACAATATGGCGAGTTGGTGATTTGCTGTGATGATAAAGATTACTGGCGCAAACACCGTTTCCCCTACTACAAGGCAAGTCGTAAGAAAGATCGCGAGCAGTCTAGCATTGATTGGAATGCTGTGTTCACTGCGCTCAATAACATTCGTGATGAGATTCGCGAAAACATGCCTTACAAAGTTGTTCAGGTTCCCCACGCGGAGGCTGACGATATCATTGCTACGCTATGTGATTTACATGGTGTGTTTAAAACTAATGGCGAAAGTCCCGAGCAGATCCTGATCTTATCAGGTGACAAGGATTTCGTACAGCTTCAGAAATATGTGAATGTGGATATCTACAGCCCTGTTCAGAAAAAGTTCAACAGAGTAGATAATCCCGAACGGTTCTTGCGCGAGCACATTATGCTAGGTGATCGTGGTGATGGCGTGCCTAATTTCCTCTCTCCTGATGACACTTTTGTCGAAGGCAAAAGGCAGCGTCCTATCTCGCGCAAGAAACTTTCAACGTGGACGGAACTAGATCCCAAAGATTTTTGTGACGAGAGGATGCTGCGAGGTTACATGCGCAATAAAGCTCTCGTTGATCTTTCGGAGATCCCTCCTGATATCAAGTCGCAGATACTGCATACATTTCACAATGTGCAAACTGCTCCTCGCTCTAACATCATAAATTATTTTATGGCTAAGAGACTCAAAAAACTTATGGAAAACGTTCAGGCATTTTAGGAGACAGCTATGGTTACGAAATCTCTCAGCAAAATTATCGCTGAGGTCGAAAAAAAGAAAACAGCAAAACAACAAGCTGCTGTTCTAAAAGAAAATAATTCGCCAGCATTGAAAGACATATGCTGGTATACATTCTTTCCTCAGGTCGAATGGAAACTGCCTCCTGGCAAACCGCCATACAAGTCTTTGCCAGAGTCGACAGACCAGGAGGGTAAGATGTATTCGGAAGTTAAGATGTTGAAGTATTTTGTCAACACTCCTGATGGATTGAACATGACTGATATCAAACGTGAGCAGCTGTTCATTCAGGTTCTCGAAGGATTACACCCCGACGATGCAGCCCTGTTATGTCGGATGAAAGATAAAGGTGTCAAGATAAAGAAGGCTGCGTTACAAGAAGCATTTCCGAAGGAGCAGTGGTAATGACTGAAGGCGACACAGGCGAAGAAATGGTGCTAGATACAGCATCCCATTTACATCTTAAAATTTTAAGAGATGAAATCGATCATCTTAAAACATTGATACGAGACCACGACACTGGTCATATACATACCACCATAAACACCCTCGAGTGGCGTGTCAAATGTATAAAGGGGGAAGCAGAAGAATGGATGTGAAGGAACCAGCATTTATAATTGGCAATGGGACATCTCGTGTTGAGTTCGACCTCATGTCAATTAAAGATGCTGGAACTATGTTCGGCTGCAATGCATTGTACAGAGATTATACAAACACCACACCGAAGTATGTGCTACCACATTATCTCGTAGCGATTGATCAGGGGATAACTACCGAAATAGAATGCAGTGATTTCCCATCGAACAGAGTTATTATTCCTCCTCTAGAAGAGCAGTGGGAACCAGCTGTTGTTAACCCGAACCGCCCCCGCAGCAACGCTGGTACGAACGCTGCTCTAGAAGCGATGAAGATGGGTCATAAACAACTCATCTTCATCGGCTTCGACTTTCTTCAACAAAATATTACACAATCAATCAGCAACATTTATGACGGGACAGATAACTATGGCATGGATACTCGGGCACGTCCCTCTGATAATCTTGGCAGGATTACATATATGCAGTGGATTGGGAAACAAAATCCCGATGTAAGTTTTATTTTTGCATATCCCAATAATCGGTTTACTTTTCCTGTCTTGGGTGATAACATATATACATGTACATTTGATCAGATAACGAGCAATATGGAGACGACCGAATGATTTCCGAAGACGCTGTGATTAACATGGATAAAAATCTTGATAGAGTCCGTGCTGCGGGTGATATCAAACGATTCTTCGCGAAGAAGAGGCTTAACATTTATCTTACAGCAGAGGGTGCAGAAGTTGCTAAAGAATATGTCAAATTATTCGAGATGAGTAATGTGGAATGAACTATGAAGAAGAAATCATTGACGGTGTAAAGACTCTGACAGCAGAGCATAAACTCGACTGCGAAAAACAGCTCAACGAGTTTATGACAGATGACGATTACGATATAGTCGTCGATGATGATATGGATTTCTATGGTCCAGCCACCGCCACTATCTTCGGCTCGGAGAACAGCGAAGATAATCTTGGTTTTCGCTTCCGTAAGAATATCTTCAGCGAAGAAGAGATGGCTGGTGCGTATGAGGGTCTGGTTGGTGCAGCCACAATATCAAATAATCGTGGTACCAGCACAGGAACTATCGGATATCACAAGCAGGGCAACCGTGACTGGGTCTTTCCGTGGCAGGAAGAAATTATGCGGTCGGTTGAAAAACCACGTATCGATGGTAAGACTCCTCAAGATATCATGAACGAGTATGCTGAAAAACACAAGTCACTCGATTATCACTGGGATAAACGCGGTGTGTTGTGGCATCGTGCGCGTATCGATGCTGCTGGCTATGATTATGACAACTTCTTCATGAATCAGCTTTCTGAGCTGTCGCCCGAAAAAGTTGCCGAGATGCGTTCATTTATCACGACAACTGCATACACAGCTGGCATACATAGCGGCATCGCTGGTTTCTATGACAGATATCCTCGCATCCCTTTCGGTCGTGCTACTAACTACACCGAGGATAACATGAAGAAGTTCCAACTGTGTTATCCATATATGCGGCGTCTAAACAAGTTGTTCGCTGATCTCGTTCCTAACAGGTATGCGCATCAGAAAGCTATCGCTGAGAGCATCGATAAACGATTCATCGTGGCTGAGGATACTGCATTCTCAACGATAACTGTCAACAAGAACTATCGGACCACAGCCCACCGCGATGGTGCCAATCTTGAGGGTGGCTTTTCTAACTTATCGACTGTCACTAAAGATGGTATCGGCTGGAGTGGTGGGTTGTTCGTGCTGCCTGAGTTTCGTGTAGCAATCAACCTGCGTCCAGGCGATGCGCTTCTGGTTGACAATGCTAATATCATACACGGTAACACCGAAATCATACCACCCGAGGGTATGGATGTCGAGGACATGGAACGCATATCACTGGTTTCATACATGCGCGATGGCATGAGTGAGCTTGGCTCAAAAGAGTATGAGGACGCTCGCCACGATTATGTGCAGGAGCGTTCTCGCAACAAGGATCACAAACTTTGGCGTGAACGTTGGAACGGTGTTTCTCCTAACATGTGGGAGGAGGATGAGTGGCATGATTATAGAAAGGCGAGGGGTGTATGAGAGTTTTAGTCACAGGTGGTTCTGGCTTCATCGGCTCTTGTATAGCAGATGCTCTCTACAACCGTGGTCTTGAGCCTGTCATATTCGACAGAGTTATCAATCCTTGGTCAGAAAAGTATGAAACGTGGTCAGCGATATGTGAACTCGATAATATCGACGCTGTCATACATTGTGCGGCGAGTCATGTCGTTTCCGAAAGTGTACAAAAGCCTCTTGATTATTACGATAACAACCTCAACACTCTGATTAGCATCCTACGCAAGTATCCGAAAAAAGTGATACTCAGTGGCAGTGCAGGTGTGTATGGTGATACCGATCAGGAAATTATAGATGAGGAGCATCCCACCAATCCTAAAAATCCATATGCTATATCTAAGCTGTGGTGTGAGCAAATCTTACGAGACTGGGACGGTGACTGGTTATCGCTGAGGTATTTCAATGCAGCAGGTGCAGCACCAGACCATGGTTACATACAACGACCCAGAACTCATGCCGTTCCGATCCTGTTAGATTGTGTCAAAAGCGATAAGAAGTTCACTGTCTTCGGTAACGACCACAATACACCCGATGGCACCTGTATCCGTGACTACATACATGTTCTAGACTTAGCTGAAGCTCACGTCGAGGCATTATGTTATGATGGTCCTAATAATATTTTCAATGTCGGTTGCGGTGCAGGAACTTCTATGATAGAATTAATAGATAGAATCAGGTATGAAACGAAAGGTAATATTTGGGTTGAGTATGGTGACAAACGTGATTGTGATCCTGCCAGATTGGTCGCCGATATCAGCCTAATTAAGAGTGAGATGGACTGGTCTCCGAAATATGATATCGGAGATATTATTAGAGATGCATGGGAGTGGGAGCAAAGAGTATGATAACTTATCAAAAATGCTGGATTGATAGACCCAATGGTAGAGCTAGGATGACAGGCTATACAGAAAGATACTCGACTAGACAAGAAACTGAGATGATGGTGGCTATCTATAAATCTTTGGGTAAGAAGGTTGCTTGGGAAAAAAAGAATCTTGAGAAAAATGAAATTACTGTAATTATTGAGGAAACACGGATCAAAGATTATGTTCCTAAAACGAAACGTCCGAGGAAACGCAAGGTGACTTCTTGATGGATATCAAAATCGCAATACCATCCTATCAGCGTTCTGACCAGCTAAAGAGCAAGACGCTGAGAGTGTTAGAAAAACACAAGATTGACCCCAGTATGGTCAATATCTTTGTAGCTAACGATGACGAAAAAGCCAAATACAGCGAGGCACTGAAGGATGATATCTATCAGAATATCATAGTTGGTGAGCGCGGTATGGGTGCTATCCGCAGGTTTATCCAGCAGTATTATCCCGAGGGCACGAAGGTTATGAACTTCGATGACGACCTCGTCGATATCTTGCGTAAGGAAAGCGACAAGAAGATGGTGCCTGTAGAAAATCTCATGGAGCAGGTGATCGAGCGTGGATTCAACGAGTTAGAAAAGAGTGGCGCACACCTGTTTGGCATATATGCAGCAGCGAACGCTATGTTCATGAAGCACCGAGTATCAGTTGGGCTGTATTACTGTATCGGTTCCTGTTGGGGTGTGATTACACGGCATGATAAAGAACTATCTGTGACACTCGATGACAAGGAAGACTTCGAGCGCACACTACAGCATTATGTCAAAGACGGAGCCATTGTGCGGCTAGATGATATCACTGTCAAAACAAAATACTATGGCACAGGTGGTATGCAGGAGGAGCGCACCGAGGAGCGCATTACTAAAAGTGCAGATGAGCTGGTCGAGCGGTTCCCTGGACTGTGTAAGAAGTTCATTCGGAACACTACAGGTCATGCTGAGCTGAGGCTCAAAGATACACGTGGTATAGCTAAAGGTGATGGAGCGAGTTTAGAAGGGTTCTTCTGATGTATGAAAGTAACATCAAAGATCTACCGACGCTAAGAAATCAGTTCCCTGATTGGACTGTTGATGATTACATGCGGCGTGTTAGGGAAGCTCACATAAAGTTTCCGGAGCCGATGAACGACGGTCTTACGATTATACAAAACTTTCTATCCCCCGATGATCGCAACCGTATCATTTCTGACTTCAGGGTGTATGGCGGTACACTGAACAAGCAACCGATTACGATGTATAGAAGTCTAGGAATGCTCGATAGGTTCGGTAAACAAGTTAAGAAAGTATCCGGACTCAAAGACTTAGAAACTCAGCTCACCGATAACACCTTCTTCCAAAAAGTTATCAACTCGCCGCAGGATAACGATGTGCAAAAAGTGTTTCACATGGACACGTTCTTTCCTGCTTGGAAGTTTTGGTATTTTCCACACTCGAGCAGTGGGTTTAACTCGGGGAACTTCATGTATGTGAAAGGTTCTCACGTATTTGACGAAGCGAAACAAACATTCATGCGTGATAGATATCGTATGTTTCTAGACGGTGAAGATATGGATAAAGATAGTCTAGAAGGTTCGTTCCGTATAACTGAAGAAGAGATCAGTGAGTATTATCCTGATGGACGCTGTGAGGTTGTAGTTCCAGGCAACACACTCGTCATAGCCAATGTATTCGGCTTTCATTGTCGTGGTAATACAGCTGTGGAAACAGAAAGGCTCGCTATCCATGGTAGCATTAGATTCAGAGATCCTTTCAAAAATAGGAGAATGTCATGATTCAAGAAACGATATTAGCAGCCACACTTGTGGTTATGGTTGATGGTAACACCATACAAACACCGATGGAAAGTTATATTGAATGCCAGCGGTCGGCTAAGATTCTGAAGAAAGAGGATCGGGATGCGTTCTGTATTCCAAGGCAGAGAGAAACAGATCGTGTCCGAGATATGATGTGGGACTTCATGGATATGATTGAAGCTATCAGGGAGCGCGATGATAGAGGTAAATGCATTCCGTTTCCTGAAATCGAGGATGATCCTGAAGCTATCAGGGAACGCGACCTCTGGAAGCCCAAAAACGGATTATGATATACATTTCTCCACCATTCGGTAACTATATCAGTCACAAGTTGTGTACACGTATCCGTGGCACATTCACTTGGGAAAGACGCCGTGGATTGCTATTACAGGTAGCAAAGACACTGAGAAAAACAAAGGGTGGGTGGAGAAATGCTATCGGCTTCCGCAACTGTGGTATGGAAAACATACAAGAATGCGACAAGAAAAGCATATATTCTATCGCTGCATTGAACAGTGACTGGGCTCCTTTCATAGAAAATATACCCAACTGGAGTAAAATAGAGATCAATCTCGGTTGCCCAAACGTCAGTTCATACTCAATCGATAAGCAGTCACTGCAAAAATTTACTGACAGATTCCCTATGGCAATGGTCAAAGTGAGTCCAACTGTTAATATTGACTACATTCAATGGCTACAGGATTGTGGTGTGAGAACGGTCCACCTGAGTAATACGATACCGACAGACGAGGGTGGTATCTCAGGCGCACAGTTGAGAGAGGTCAATCTGCCTCTGTTTCGTCATGTCCACGGCTGGTTCCGTAATACAAACATGGGATTCGTAGCAGGTGGAGGCATATATAAACCTGAGCATATACGTCAGTACAAAGAAGCAGGAGCAACCAGCTTTTCAATCAGTACAGTATGCTTCACTCCGTGGCGTATCAGTTCAATCGTAAACGAAGCCTATGGAAGAAAATGAAATATAGCATATTACACACAGTCGGCGACGATAACCTCTATGAAACAGAGTACACGGTGAGAGCAACATACCCAAACGGCGAGCAGTATGACGTCAAAGTAAGAGCGGATAATCCTGATCAAGCCATATACAGAATGAAAAACACCTTTTCAGAACGCTCAGATTTGAGCTATGAAGTGCTAAGACATACTAGCATAAGGAGCGGTGTATAATGGCTGAAACAACTCCCCTTTCGGTTCCAGTAGTGGTAAGTGCGTACACACGAACTCATTTCGATGCAGACAGAGTCGTATATACTAAACATATCCATGAGGGTTCAACTGAAGCAGGAGCTACAGGTGCAAAGCATATGATACAAGAACTGGGATATGTGACATACTCGAGGGATGGACTACAAGCTCCTAAGACACTTCCTGGTATGGTGGTATCAATATACGCATGAATGAGCCGCAGATATATGCTGGGCAGGATATGGATTACATACAGAGCTGCCTAGATCTTAGAGATAATGAGTTCAAAGAAGCATTTTGGGACTGGTTTGACAATCTGAATCCCAAAGAGAGATCAATGTTCCATAATTATAGAGAAGATATGGCTAAATTGTTCTTTCTGAATAGGGTATGGATCCCCAATCGCAGTAAATCATAAAAAAATCGGGTTATCGCGGTGTGTCTGAGTGGTCTTAGTTCGACGACCAGACGTAACAATGTTTCAAAACGAGTGACGAGAAAGAAACAATTGTAGCGAAATAGTTCTTTACATAGTCTCCCCTGTATGATAGAATCATCATAGTTAATAAGGAGAGATAAATGAATACCGACCTTCAGTTCACTGGTTACGATTCCGAAAAAGCCACCGTCAAGAGCTTTGCCCCTGACAGCCTAGCTAATGACATGCCTCACCCCTGTGACACCTGCCCTCTGGCTGACCTCTGTGCTGAAGAAGGTACTGAGTGTGCTGCGTTTCGTGCTTTTACTGAAGATGGTCGCTGGGAGTTCGAGCGTAAAGGGAAAATCATTGGTGTCCGTGGTAAGTTTCGTCGATAAGGAGAATCTCATGACTAAGTTCATCAACAAAGAATTCAATTACGATGGTATGTATCTGACCTATGGTGCGGATCGTCGGTTCGTTGCTCGTTTCAAACACGGTGGCATGGTAGCCTTCAAGAAGTTCCTTCGTGAGAACTTCACCGTCGTGGAATACTTCGATCTGTTGGAAAACGAAGGTCTGGCTCCCACGAAGATTCTCGAGACCAAGGGATTTGTTTCTCCTAACGTCGCGAAAATCCTCAAGCAGCGTGGATATCCTGTGACTCTTGAGGGTCGCGACCAGATGATTAGCGACGATATCAAACGTCGTGCTGCAGCGATCCGAGTTACGAACGCAGCCGTTAAAGCCATAGGGTAACATTGTTTCAAAAGCTCATGAGAATAAGAAACAAAATGAGCGAAAAAGTTCTTGCTAATACTGTGGAATCTGATAGAATGGGTACAGTTAGGAAAGAGGAGAGAACTATGGAAATCAACTTCGTCACCGCCAAAAATGGAAAAATCGAATTAATGTCTGACAAGACTGTCGTCGTTTCTTCGGTTGACGTTGAAGAGCTTACTAAAACCATGTACGATCATGGCTTGGCTGATCAAGTGTACCACTCCAGCTCGATGGACTTCGCTTCTGAAGATGGTTTCGAAAACGATGGTGACGCTTGGGTCATATTCGACGAAGCTCTCAAGCAGTACAACTGGGTTGCTAACGGAATCGCTGGTTAATAGGAGAACCTCATGAAAACCTTCAAGATCTTTCAAATCCACCTCACCGACGCCGAAGTCGATACCATTAACGAGACAGGCGACCACTTCGCTGTTCCTAAGCAAGCTGCTCGCGTTCGTCTTCAGTTTGGTACTGATAACCCCAAAGCTGCTGACGACCTTGTCAATGAGGCTTTCACGAATGGTTTCTTCGAGCATGTTGCTAACATCCGCGCCAATGATCTCGAAGGTGTGTTCGAAGTTGGTAACATTGGACCTGAAGAGAATATCGAGCGGTTCTCTCGGATGCATTCTATTAGCGTTGGTGACGTTATTCTCGATGAGGATGGTAAGATGTGGCTGACTGCTACGGTTGGCTTTCAAGAGGTCAGGAAGCTGGTTCCCGACATGCGCTTTTTCGAAGATGAACTGGAAGGTGTAGCATGAAGAAGTTCGCTGAGAGAGTTGCTGAAGTGTTGTTCATGGTCACGTTGTTTGGTCTTGGCTGGTTCGCCCTAGTGGCGGCTGGCTAGACCCCAACTACGGTTTATAATTGCAGCGACGAGTGACTCCTAGGGACCCGATCCTAGCCAAAAAATCCGCTGGAAAATTTGACTCCAACCCCACATAGGTAATCGATGAAACTCAGAAAGCTAAAGTATATCGGAGAGATCTCTGGCATAACTGGAGCATTCATAGTAGCCAGTAACACATTCCTTTCTCCATATGGATTCCTTCTCTTTCTGATATCTTCTTTGACATGGTCTTTCGTAGCATGGCGTATGAAAGAATGGTCGCATATGCGTATGTCTATTTTCTTTATGTTTATTAATATCCTAGGCATATACAGATGGGTTCTATAAATATGAGTATGATTCCAGTAACACTCACAGATTCAGCGAGAGATTATCTCCATCAAGCACTCACATATCGTCGCAAGTGCTTTATCCGCGAGAATGACTATGTTAGTCTATCTGTGAAGGGTGGTGGGTGTAGTGGTATGCAGTATGTATGGAGTTTTTCTACTGAGCATCCTGACGTATCTTGGAGTGAGCCTATTGATCAGATCCTTGTAGTAGATCCTATGGCTGAGATGTTTCTTATAGGTTCTGAGATCGATTATGTAACTGAGCTTGGCGGTTCCTTTCTCAAGATCAAGAACCCTACAGCGACATCCTCATGTGGTTGCGGTGAGTCTTTTGCCGCATGATAGTTTGTGTTTGCAGGAACATCAGTGATAGCAACTACGCCAGCCTTGAACAACTACTAGAACGATTAGAACAAGACGATAAACAGTGTGTCAGTTGTGTGGAGCATATCAAAAGTCTGATTGAAAAGGAAGCTGAGTAACATTGTTTCAATATTCACTAAGAATAAGAAACATATTGAGCGAAATAATTCTTTACAACATCCACGTTGTATGATAGAATCCTTATATTAAATGAGGAGATCAATATGTCAAAAGCTAATCATCGCGCTTCTTTAAATGCTCAAATGGTAGAATTTTTTGCTAATGGCGGTAAAGTTAAAAAACTTCCGGCTGGTAATGCTAAAGGTCTATCATCGCTTAAAAGGTCAGGTCTCTTTGGCGGTTCACGTGCTTTTGCTGCTAATATGGCTCATCGTGGCGGTGTGGGTAATGGTGGGCTAATTTCTTCGCCTCACGTTGGTAAGTACGGTCGCGTCCGTTCGTAATTTTAAAAACTTAAAAAAGGTTTGCTATGTCAAATACTATCACTCAAGAAATTTCTCAAGCTAAATTCGTTTGTCATAACGGTCGGCTAGTGGCTCGCTGGGAAAATGGTGCTGGCTACTATCAATTGCTTGGTAATCAGGCTCTTGGTAAAATTGTTATCTGTTTCATGTTTACGGAAAATTCTAATGCGGCTCCGTCTCATTATAGTACTCAACCCTGTCATGTAGAATCAGTTCACTTTATCTCGTAAATCCCTTTACAAATTTCTAGAATCAGTTAGAATGGTTATAGTGAAAAGGAAAGATATCATGGAAAATACTTACTGGGACGGAAACGGCAAATACGAAGATAGGGTCGCGGCTCTAGATAGAGTTATCGATGACCTCCTTGGTGATAAGAATCATATCACTAACAGCGAGAAGCAGAATGGTAAGCACTACCATATCGAAATGTTTCGTCGTGCCAAGTATGCGTATTATCGCATGTTCAATGATGGCGACTTCCCTCGCACCTTCGCTCGTGATCCCGAGTGCCGTGGCATGATCGCAAAAGATGCGACTGGTCAGTGGTATGGACCTGCGAAGGTCGTTGTCGAGGATGCGCTCAATAGGCGTATCGAAGCTGCTTGGGAAGAGTGTCTCAAGAACGGATACGTCCGCGATGCCTTTGGCAACGTTGCGGAGGCTGCGTAATGGGAAAGATGAAAAACTGGGCGATGGACATCGAAGATTTCTGTAATGGATATTTCTACGGTGGCATGTTTTCCGTCGATGGAGAAGTCGACATCGATGAGATTGTTGAGGATGTTGGAATGTATTTCAAGTCCGGTGAAGCTGTCGAGTATGCTCGTCGCTATATCACTGAGCAGAGTGGAGAATCTTAATTCCCTTTACAAATGTCTAGAATCAGTTATAATTATTATATGATGAGAGGAGAATATATCATGGAAAACGTAATTGAAATATCTGGGTCTAAGAAATCAATCGATACCACTGGGGAAACTTCAAAGAATGATTTGATATTCCAAGAAGTTATCAGGAATTATTTACCCGACCTCGCCAAAGCTGTTGACAGTGGCGATGTCGATTGTGATGATTTAAATGTCGAAAGGTTGTTCGAAAAATGCATCGCTATGGAATCTGGTCTCACTTGGGCTAACGAACAAGGTGAGGCTCAAGATAGCTATGATTTCGTTGAAGATCTATCGGATGCTAAAACGAGCAGCGTTTCTCTTAAAGAGATCAAGGACAAGCGTTCCTCAACAGGTCACTATGAAGCTATCAAAGGTGTGATTTCTAACACTGGTGGCAAACAGGGTGATCTCCGATGTGTTGTGTATAACGACTTCACCAAAACACTCGATTATTTCTTGGTGCCTCAAAAGCATATCAGTGCATATGAAACACATTGTGGTAAGGGGAAGTATGGTATCCCACTCAACTACAGTCTCTTGAAGGACAACTACGGAAAGATGGAAGTATTCCGAGTCGATACGTTCAAAGATATCTGCGAATGATTGACGTTTACGACGACTGCTTTAATTTTGCGACGCTGAGAAACTTTTGTAGCTTCATACAAAACTCGAACTTCTCTACGAACGCAACTGACTTCGTGTTACGCAAAGACGACTCAGTTCTTAAGAGCAATATCCGCTCGGGATACTCGGAGGAGGATATGCGTAACATGGGTTGGTTTGATACACCGTTCTATCAGACCCTGTGTCAGAACTATGGCATCGATCGTAAACAAATCGTCAACAACCTTGTGAACTGTGTGACCTCAGCCGATTATAATGTGATTCACACCGATGGAGTTGGCCACATCACTATAATTTTCTTCGCTAATCTAGACTGGAAAGTTGAGTGGGGTGGTCATCTTCTCTTTATGAACAAGCAAAACACCGATGCTGAGAAGACTGTTCTGTTTAAACCAAACAGAGTTGTGGTATTTGATGGGGAACTTCCTCACGCTGCTATGACACCGAACGGCTGTTGCCCATATTTTCGATACACTTATGCGGTGCAATATAAATGATAAAACATTTTATAAAAATAGAGGATATAGATTTCCGTTCTGAGGTAAAAAGAGTGGACACGAGTCCGAGACGATATCCCAGAAACATTCTTTTGCCAGGATTGTACAAGAAAGTTGCCCTTCTTTTCTACGAACCATCAACGCGAACTAGCAGTTCTTTCTGGGCAGCTGCTCAAGATTTGAACTTCAGTGTGCTGCCGATCAATCAGGTGCAATATTCCTCGGTTGCTAAAGGTGAAACTCTTGAGGATACGATACGAACGATAGGATCGTATGTCGACGGGATCGTGTTACGACATCCCGAAAAGGGTGCAGCTGCAGCGGCTGCTGAAGTTTCCCCAGTTCCGATTATCAATGCGGGTGACGGTGACGGTGAGCATCCTACGCAAACGATGCTTGACCTATATACCATATACAAAGAGTTCGGGACTCTAGAAAATCTAGTGATCACTGTTATGGGTGATCTGAAGTATGGGCGAACGATTCATAGTTTGGTGAAGGCTCTAGGATCCAATAATAAGTTTCACTGCATATCACCAGAAGGCTTCGAACTTCCTAAAGAATATGGTGAGCATATGCATTCTAGCGATCCGCAGGATGCTGAGTATAGTCTCGGTCTCTCTGATGTGCTTTATGTCGTACGAACTCAGCGCGAGCGGTTCGATAAGCGCGACTATCTCAAGATGAAGGATAACTGCGTGGTCACTGAAAGTGTTGCCGATATGCTGAATGATAAAGCTATCGTCATGCATCCCTTTCCGCGCACTCACGAACTGCCAACGTGGTTTGATAGTGACCCTCGCGCTAGATATTTTCAGCAGATGGAAAACGGATTGAAAGTTCGTAAACACATATTGAAGGAGGTGTTGTTGTGATAGACTGGAGTGAATTAATTTTTGTGATAATCTTAGTCGCAATGCTCGTTAATATTTTTTGGCTTCTTGGTGAAATTAGAAATCTGAGAAAAGTTATCGAGTCCTACATAAACAAGGATAGTATAAATAAAGGTGGAAAGAACGGAGGTAGCTGGTAATGTATAGCGTCAACTGGGAAGGGTGGCAATATACTGGCACATGGGAAGGCAATGACAAAGATGGGCACGGTGAGATCACTCATGAGCTCAAGGATCCCAATGGGAACAAAGTTTCTAGCTTTTCATTCAACTCAAATTACTTTCCTACTTTTCAAGATCTAAAGGAGTGGGTTGCGAAAAATGGGTAGTGTACGCAGAGATCCTTCATTGGGTGTTTTATTGGATGGGCTTCGCCCAGCCCAAAGGAAACTGATCAACCAAATTTTTCACTATGATAATCAAGGAATCCTAGAGTGGTGGGTAGACACACTTCCTCCCTCAAGACAAAGACAATGTCGTGTTCTGATTGAGATGGTACTATCTGATATTGCTGTTATAGAATATCAAGATATGGTATCAGATCTAGAGTTCGGCGGTCGTGAGTTGCTGAAAAAAATAGGAATTCAATGCTGAATGAAATCATCGGCAAATCTTATTTCGCCGCTCCCATCAGTGTAGGATACCTTAACTTCCTGTATCACCGCATCGATATTGTCTTTCCAGTAATTCAGAAATTTGTGCACCCTTGGTAGCTCGGGAGTTATATCGTCGGTCTGCCAGATAAACTCTTGGATCAGATGCGGAGGATCCGGCATATAGTAGTAAACATCAATCAGAATTAAATTTTTTCGTAACCACATAGCAATATTATTTATCATGCGAGATATCCTTGAACGAGTAAATGCTGGCGAAATCGTAGTCATCGATGACTTCGTTCCTGCACACGTTCAAGATCAGATTGAACATCAAATGAACGACCCCTCGTTTCCCTGGACAGCCAGTGCCAGTTCTATAGGTTGGTTCAACCCATGGCAAAAAGATTATACAGAAAATACACCGAGTGTTTACGACACTCCTCAAATGTGTAATGGGGATCTACAAGATATAACCAGCTTGCTAATCAGCCCCGACTATTTTGAGGGTCATGAACTTGTTAGAACGAAAGCCAATCTAAAATATCCATATGAACATTTCGTAGACCATAGCGTTCCGCACAGTGATGGCTTCGGATTCGGTGTCGTTGGTCTATATTATGTAAACGAGTCAGATGGTGATACGGTATTCTTCAACGAAAAGGTACAGCACCCAGACGATGATTATGTGACTCCTACGATACGGCAGCGGATCGCGCCGAAAAAAGGGACGATGGTTTTTTTTCATAAGGGACTCCTACATGCTGCAGGGAATCCTTCAAAATATGCTCGAAGGATTGTGATCAATTTTAATTTTGCTCCAAATAAGTTCACGTTCGTCAATCAAATATGTGACTCACCCCATGGCACAAGGAAGCTCTCAGATCACCTGCTTGGGGTTTATAAATTATTAGAGGGGGATGGTGCATCACAGGAAGTTTGTGACGCAGGTTTATTTCACTCGATATATGGGACCGAAATATATAAACACAAAACTCTCACCTCTCGCGACATAGTAAGAAGTATCATAGGAGATGAAGCAGAAAATCTAGCTCATATGTTTTGTGAGTTGAAGTTGCCAAGAGAGCGATCGATATATGAAATTGGTGATCCAAAAATACGATCTCAACTTTTGGATATACATGAAGCAAATGAGATCGAACAAGAGGATGATCATATGGGATTAAATTACGAATGGTTCTTCCCGACTATTTTTGCATGGGAAATGTTGGACTTTGATATTGAGTCGTTGGAAAAGTATGCCTTTAAATTGAAAGAGGAAAGCCAAGGTCGTGAACTGTCAAACAGGGGTGGGTGGCAAAGCGGTGATCTCAACCTAGATGCTCCGGAGTTATCTGAGATAAGACCACTGATCGCTTACACTCTTGACGAGTACTGGTCGTGCCACAATTATCCAGGGATCCTTCGTTTAGATAATATGTGGATCAACATAAATGGCTCTCGCAACTTCAATGTTCAGCATGTACATCCCCAATCTATGTTATCCGGTGTTGTGTATATAAAGGTTCCGAAAATAGGTTATCCAGGAAACATTGTATTTGAAAATCCTAACAAAAATATCTTAGACAACTGTTGGGACTTTGCAGCCACAGAACAGCAAACATATAGAAATGTGAAATATGATCCAGAGCCTGGAAAAATTATTTTGTTTCCCTCATGGTGTATGCACCAAGTCGAATCAAATGATTCTAATGAGTGGAGAATATCCCTTTCATTTAACTCTCAGATAGATTATAATAATTAAATCATGACGGAGAATGAAATGGAAATAGCTAGAGAAGAACTGAAGAATCTTTGGCGCACGAGTCCCTACCAATGTTTCCCTTGGGAAACGGTGAAACGTGTTGCGTCAAATCCTGCAGTAAAAGATGTTGAAGATCTAGAAAGGACTCTTCAAAAAATTGTGAGAAACAGGAGTAAAAAATAATGCAAAAGTTTATTGTTGATTCTTGGAACGTTGTGATGGACAACAAACTTAATCCTCTGAGCGCAGTTCCTGATATGGGCGTTCGGCATATGGTTATGCAGATTCTTGCTTGGATGTGGTGTATTATATTTTCTCTCTACATAGGATCCTGGTTCGTTTTTGGTATATCGGCAGTTGCTCATCTTCTTTTGATTGCTGGTCTTTGTATCACTGTCGCAACTTTCAAAACAGCTCAAAAAACTAAATTCACTGGCGGTCTTGGAAGAGCTCCTGGTGGGGAACATGAATGAGGAACACATAACGAGGCTGATTGATAATACCCAAACTGCTTTGAAAAATGCGAAGAGTGAGTGGAGTAAAAATTATTGGGAAACTGTACTTCGTCATTTGCTTAGGAAGTACAATCGGATGACGTGATGCGCTTACACCGCGACCAAATGATTGCGACCATTCAGCAGTTACTTCAAGACGGTGATGGTCGGTTTGAAAAGAGAGATCTACACGAGGCACTCGGTAGCAATGATCGTCGCACACGTCATGCTATCTATGAGGCTAGAAAACGTGGTATCGATTTAAAGGGACTCCGGCGAGGTGGGCATGCTGTTGAAGAGTATGTTCTACAGAACGGTTGGAAAACTCGAGAGGAATATGGACTTTGATTATTGGTGTATGTGGTTTCATCGGTAGTGGTAAGAATACAGTTGCTGAGTATCTGGTGGAAAAACATAATTTCGTTCCTGTAAGTTTCGCTCATGTGTTGAAGGATGCTTGTGCTTCTCTGTTCGGTTGGGACCGTGAGATGCTCGAGGGCAAAACCGAAGAGTCTCGTGTTCAACGAGAGCAGGTTGATGAGTTTTGGGCAGAGCGATTACAAATCCCTTGCTTTACACCTCGGTATGCGTTACAGTATATTGGCACTGATATTCTTCGTGATCATTTTCACAAAGATGTTTGGGTTATAGCTGCTGAGAAGCGCATTCAGAATTACAAGAATGTTGTTATCAGTGATGTTCGGTTTCCTAATGAGGTCGAGATGATCTACCGTAATGCTGGTGAACTTTGGATGGTGCGTCGTGGTCTGCCCGAATGGTATGACATGGCTTACTATGAACCTGAACTTATGGCTGAAGAATATCCTGAAGTTCATTCGAGCGAATATGCTTGGGTGAAAAATGAGTTTGATGTTTATATGGATAACGATGGAACTTTAGAAGAGTTGTACGAAAAAGTGGAGCGAGAACATGAACGTCTTTGTGCTTGATTATGATCCGAAAACTGCAGCCGAAATGCACTGCGATAAACATGTCGTGAAGATGATTCTCGAAACTGCGCAGCTGCTTTCTACTTCCCATAGAATGCTAGATGGTTTCGAGTACATAGGCGAAAGTAGATCAGGTAGAAAAGCTAGACGCTGGCGTCTCACTGGTGAACGTGAGGTCAATCTTTATCAAGGAACTCATATAAATCATCCATGTTCTGTATGGTGTCGTGTATCCTCCGATAATTATGACTGGTTGTATAAACTCTTTATCGCACTCAACGAAGAGTACACTCATCGCTATCGTAAAGTTCACAAGTGCATGACGATGGCTCCATATTTAAAGAGGCTTCCGGAAAACATCCCTATCGAACCTATGACCGAGTTCCCTCAAGCCATGCCCGAAGATTCCAAAGATGCTGACGCCGTGGAAGCATATCGGAATTACTATATAAATCATAAGAGAGCTTTCGCGAAGTGGACCAACCGAGCGATCCCCTCTTGGTACAGTGAAAGAGTGAAATATGCCGACGTATCTTATTAGAGACAAAAAAACCCAAAAAGTCGAGGAGATGTTTATGAGCATCTCCGAAATGGAAAAATACTTACAAGATAACCCTAACAAGGAACGAGCACCTGCTTCACCGCCCATAGTTTCTGGTGTAGCTTCGGCTCGCATGAAACCTGATCAGGGATTTCGTGATGTTCTAAGAAATATTAAACATCAAAACCCGAGGAGTAATGTCAACACGTGGTGACCGAACATTATGTGACGATACTCCCATAACACTTGGAGTAATATATGTCACAAGCTGCTGTAGCTGAATTTTTTGATCAATCCTTTCCAAACGAGTATATGAATCACCTTACTCGGAGAGAAAAAAAGCAACTCAGAAGAAAATCAAAAAGTTCAAAATCTAAACAGCAATCTGAGTTAATAAAACTCGAAAACATATACCCACTAACTAGAGGGCAGCAAAAAACTTTCAAGGCATATAATGAGGGCAAAAATCTAATACTACATGGTGTCGCTGGCACCGGAAAAACTTTCATCTCTTTATATCTAGCACTCGAGGCAGTGATAGAAGGAAGAGAACCAAGACCTGTTACTATAATTCGAAGTGTCGTTCCTACTCGCGACATAGGATTCCTCCCTGGAAAACTGGAGGAAAAGTCTGCAGTCTATGAAACACCATATGAGGCTATTTGTAATGAGATCGTTTCGAACAAGCAAGACTCTTATAAACACCTTAAGAACCGAGGATATGTTGAGTTTTCTACGACCTCGTTTCTCCGTGGTTTGACATTTAAGGATAACACAATTATTGTTGATGAGTGTCAAAATATGACTTTCCATGAACTTGACTCTGTCATCACGCGCATGGGTGAAGGCTCCCGTGTGATATTCTGTGGTGATTTTAGGCAGTCAGATTTATGGAGAGAGGATGAGCGTTCGGGGCTAAATAGTTTCATGTCTGTCGTCTCTCGTATGAAGAGCTTCGAAAAGATTGAGTTCACTGAGAACGACATAGTTAGATCTGATCTCGTGAAGGAATATATCCTAGCGAAGTTGGAGGAAGGTATCGTGTAAAATATGTTTCGTGATGATTTAGTTGATATTGAAGAGATACATTCTTTTAATACAGATTCCGGCAGAGTTTACGAAACACCCGATGGCCATCGTTATCCATCGGTGACTACGGTTTTGGGTCGACGACCTGAAAAGATGAAGAGCCTCATGGCATGGAGAAAACGAGTAGGAGAAGAACAGGCAAATAAAATATCAACACAGGCGTCGAGACGCGGCACTAAGGTTCACACACTCATGGAAAATTATATTATGCATGGGCAAGAGCCAGACAAAAAAGAAATGCCAACGTCTCTTCTAGCGTTCAAAAGTCTGCGAAGAGTTATTGATGCAAACTTGGAAGTTGTTCGTGGAGCTGAGATAGGGCTATACTCACACGAACTAAAATTGGCAGGTCGTTGCGATTTGGTGGGACAATGGTCTGGAAAAAATGCTATCATAGATTTTAAAACATCCCGTAAATTAAAAAAAGAGGAATGGATAGAAGATTACTTTTTGCAGTGTACAGCATACTCGATAATGTTTGAAGAATTAACAGGTATCGAAACTCCTGGTATTGTAGTTCTAGTTTCGGTTGACGATTACGATATGCCACAAATTTTTATGAAAAACAGAAACCTATACACAAACAAACTGCGAAAGATAATCGATGAAAACACTATTAACACTAGCACAATTGATGACACCGATGGAGGAGTTGCCGCCTAATTCCCCACAATTAGAGCAACCAGCTTATTGCGGACCTCTATCCGAAATCAATAACGAACTAAATACTGTTTATGAAGAAGTCCCCAGTATAATTTGGGGTGAAGACGGAACCGTAAGAAAGGGCATCTTCTACTTCAACGAAGAAAAGCAAACAATCACAATAGTTTTAGCATACCCATCTGGGGTGGGGTGCATAATTTCGTCTGGTAGAGTTAAATACAACTCATTGTCAGAGGAAAGCATTGATGATGTAAAAAGTGAGAAGGGTAAACAACTATAGGAGAATCATATGTTAAACTGGATAAAAGATCGGATTATGGAAGGATCTTCACATCAGGGAGCAATAGTTGCCGCTGGTGCTGCGCTCGTGCTTTTCGCGGGAATGCCATTGATGAAGGTCTGTTTATATGCAGCACTTGCTTGGGGCATATGGAGTATTATTAAATCCGAGTTTTGATATCCCTTTACATATGAAAGTTCTTGAATTATAATTAGTTTGTTATCGTTGATTCGGAAAGGAATAAACGTAGCGGACTCGGGGGCAGTACCCGACGCCTCCACCAAAAGGAGATTAGAGTGGATAAGATTTTAATTGGGGGTCAAGATGAAGAACCCCTTAGTACAGAAAGCAGGTAAATGGATGTTTAGAGCATATCTCGTTTGGAGTGTATGTGCTGACATAACTTTGCTTTCTGGTATAGTTTATCTGGTCTTCTTTTGATGGGGGCGAAATAGGATCGACGTGCGTCATAAAGTTTTCGAGGAGATAACTCGCTGGTCGAGTGACCATAATAACTGCAAACGATAACTTTGCACCAATGGCACTAGCTGCATAGCACTAGTGTTCGGAGTTTCGGAGATGTACTTGGCAACAGAAACATCTCCACTAACCACGGGTGATGCCGTAATACATCCGCGAGGAGCCAATGGTTAGCTCCTCACCTTCCCTTTACAATGTAAACATAATGTGATATAATTTTCTCATGATAAAAAAAATGATCTTTGGTACTGCTGTTGTTTGTAGTGCGATAGCCTACTCACACAGCTCTAAGTCTGATGTTAGCATTTCGAAACTAATATCGGAAAAACAAATCGAGTGTTTGACTTCTAATGTCTATCATGAAGCACGTGGTGAATCGATAGCAGGGCAGCTCGCGGTCGCGCTTGTTACGAATAATCGAAAGAATGATATTCGGTTCCCCAACACATACTGCGATGTGGTAAAAGAAGGTCCGGTTCGTGAGTCGTGGAAAACTCGAAAGCTCAAAGACATTCCCGCTTCCGACAGAATATATTATCCTGTCAAACATAAATGCCAGTTCAGTTGGTACTGTGATGGTAAGTCTGATAAGGTATATAATGAAGATCTTTGGAAAACTGCATACATGGTTGCATCTGCTGTAGCGCAGGGTGTTGTGTATGACTTCACCGATGGCGCAACACATTATCATGCTGATTACGTTTCGCCAGACTGGGCTAAAAGATACCATCGTATTGTTAAGATCGGTCAACACATATTTTATAGAACAAGAAGATGAAACGCGATAAATTAAATCAGCACCTACATTGGACCACAACTATAACTGAAAAGATTATGTTGGGTGGAATAGGTGGACTGACTGTGGTCGCCGCATCACTCGAAGTGTTGGGTATGTGGGAAAATAAAAACATAGAACTTGCTGACTTATTTTTGCTGTTCATTTATACAGAAATTGTAGGTATGGTGGGTGCTTATTATATCAGCCATAGAATACCTGTAACACTTCCGATTATCATTGCGATGACAGCGTTATGTAGATTGATTATTCTACACAGTAAAGATGCTGATCCTTGGGTTCTAATAGCTGAGGCTGTCGCTGTTGTAGTTTTAGCAGGTGCTGCTTACATTATGAGTGCGAAAGAAAAAATTAGCCTGGAAAAAAAACGATTGCGAGAATCTAAAGAAAAATGAAATTAGAAACCTGCTTGAGACATCTAAAAGAACTGGGAGCCGATAAGATCCCGCACGGAAGAGGAACCCTTCTTGAGCATCTATCAAAGACATATGATCATCTCGTTCTAGAAGAACATGATGAAGACGTATGTTTCGCTGGTTTATTTCACAGCATATATGGAACAAAATATTTCACACACGAAACTACCAATGATAGAGAGGCTGTGCGTGATTTAATTGGAAAGAGAGCTGAGCTTCTCGCTTGGAAATTTTGCGCTTTGGATAGAACTAAATTTAATTGGGAGGATCCTGACGCAGAGGATCTATACACCATTCTTGAGGCAAATAAAATGACACAAAATGTTTGATGAGGTTATGTTCTTCCACGATGGTGTTCTAGCAAATGATGATGCTGTAACACTTTCGAATCGATTTCACGATGATAAAGAGTGGAGATCAAACTGGAGTTCTTCGGGTAAAAACGACCCACATCAGTGGCATTGGCATCGCTCTATCTGGCAAGATCAAAGAAACATGTCAGAGGTATTAGAAAATAGAATGGATGAAGAACCCGACATAAAAGTGTTGTGGAACAATATAAACGAACAGCTTGAAAAAGTTTACAAGCAATCCTTCCGACCCACTCGTGCATATGCAAACGCACATACATATGGACTGGATGGAGGTATACACAAAGATGACGGTGATGTCACTGCAATATATTACCCATGTCAAGATTGGGATCCCGAGTGGGAGGGCGGCACTGGTCTATTTACAGAGGATGGTGACTGTATAAAATATTGTAGATATAAGTTCAATAGAGTGCTAGCATTCCCAGCGAAAACATTACATAAAGCGATGCCTCTTTCTAAAAAATGTATGAGGCTGAGAACTGTCATAGTTTTCAAATGTATTGTAGATGTAGATCACGAATTATATGCGAGATGGTATAGTGAAAACTCATAGGCTCTTTCCTACGATTGTATATGAGTTTAATTATGATAAGAACGAAATGGTGAAACGAATAGTTCGTGAAGACTGCATGAACTCTGTCGTTGATGGAAAAGCGAACGAAGTCACCAATCCATTTTTGCACCAAAATGAAAAACTAATTGAGTTCTATTTTTATATCTCTCAGTGCGTTAGAAAGTGCATAGAGCAACAACACGTTGATCCTAGCAAAGTGAATGTTTATATCACGAAGAGTTATTTCAACGTCATGAACACAGCTTGCGGTCCACACCATCATAGAGATTCTGATCTCTCGTTCGTATATTATTGTAATATTCCAAATGATCATGATAAAGAAATACGGTTCTACACCGAAAACAAACCAGAGTTCACAAGTGGGTTTTGTGAAACCTATGGAGTAACAAAGTGGGATATCGATAACTCAATGAGTTGGGGGCTTGTTCCGACCGAGGGTGAATTATTGATTTTTCCTGCAGCACTCAGCCATGGTGTTGGTGAAAGAGATTATTCTCCAAATATTGAAAAAATTTACAACCCCGACCAGTTCATGCAGTACAGAGTTTCTATTGTGGGCGATATCATCCTAACATTTTCTGATTCTTTCAGAACAGATAAGACTCACGGTAATTTTTCACCAGATCAATGGAGAATGTTTAGTGGATGATTGGGATGAATATTTTCAGTTCAAGTGTGATCAGATAGAAAAGAAGTTTCGTGACACTTATCTTTACCGAACCGGAAAGGTTCCGCTGTTCGAGCAAGCTGGTTTCGACGGTATTGATCATACAATCGAAATACCAAAGTCATATGAGGAATGGTTATCCCTTTACAAAAAGTGATCTGTGAGTTATAATGTGATAAATACAAAAGGAGTTTATGGATGGTCGTGAAGGCAGGAAAGGTATGGGGTCAAACAGAGGCAATACTACAAAACCCAGTAGTAGAGTTCCACAGGATCTCGGTTCAGGCTGGGTATCGATGCTCGACACACAAGCACTCTTACAAATGGAATGGTTTCTATGTCGAGACAGGCGAATTAGAGATTCACGTCATAAAGAACGATTACGAGTTGACGGACGTCACAGTCTTAGGACAAGGACAGTTCACAACAGTAAGACCAAACGAATATCACTACTTTGTTTGCACGCAAGATTGTGTAGCTTTCGAGATATACTATCCAGAACTCCTCAGCGAAGATATACAACGACAGAACGTAGGAGGCGCAGCATAGAAATGGATATTGCGAAGGAGCTTGATATCATCACACCTGTTAAATTCAGGGAACTGCTTGAGGAAAAAGTTACCCAAGACAATGTCACTTATCTCGATGCGATCGTTGATATTTGCGAAAGAACCGGATTAGAAATTGAAAGTGTTCCGCGAATGCTCAATATGAAAACAAAAAAGATTCTTCGCAATGAAGCGACTAATTTGAACATGTTAAAAAAGAAAGGTGCAAGGTTGCCTGTATAGATGGAAGGGTTGAGATCCTATCAGAAATATCTCGCGATAAAACTACACTTTACAACAGATTACGATTATTTTAAATATGGTGGCAAGTCAAGATCTGCTTCTGCTAGCTCTTTCGAAAAAAGAAAGGATGTCATATTCTTTCGTAGAATCGAGCGTCGTTACTCTGATGAAGAGTTGACTGATTACTTTGTTGCGAACTTTGTTGAAGATTCTACTTCGAGATGGATTGGTGATCTTTCCTCGCTCAAGTCTGAAAAAACATATGCAGCTTGGAAACGTAAAATTGAATCTTTTGGCTATGAGTTCAAAAACGAAATGATCAGTTTGCGGGATATCTCTGATAACCCTGCCAGCTTATGGCGTGTAGAATCAAATCAACACCCAAAGGTTCTACAGCTTTATCTGGCGAACAAGTTGAGTATAGAATCTATGTTGGCTACGAATCGTGTTCTAAAATATATACCCATGTGGGATAAAAAGATAGAGGAACAGTTTATTTGGCCAGATATATCTAAGAGGTTGAAAAAGTATGATAGCTTTCTTAGATTGGATACTAATAAAATAGAAGGAATAATGAAGGAGGTGTTTCATGAATCTTGAAGTAGAATCTTTTGCGGGCGAGCTTCGCCAGCTGAGAGAAGAAAACAATAGGCTAAAGATGGAGGTGTCACAACTAAGAGAAAAGGTACAAGTCTCAGAAGAGAAAAAATATGCCGAACTTCTGACAGAGTCCGACAAATTTTACTAAATAACACGATATCATGTGTTATGTGGATAAGACGATTATACAACGAATATACGGAGAATACAAATGAACGATACATTTGCCGCGCTCAAGCGGGAGCGCACCACTTCTTTCGACAAGCTCACTAAAGAGGTCGAAAAACTTTCTAGCAATAATCAGCAGAATAGAAACGAAGACGATCGGTACTGGAAGCCAGAGACCGATAAAGCTGGCAATGGCTATGCTGTCATTCGCTTCCTACCTGCACCGCAAGGCGAGGATGTTCCTTTCGTGCGTATCTGGAACCATGGCTTTCAGGGTCCAGGAGGCTGGTACATTGAGAACTCTCTGACTACGATTGGTCAGCAAGACCCAGTCGGTGAGTACAACTCAAAGCTCTGGAACTCTGGTAACGAAAGCGATAAAGATATCGTGCGGAAACAAAAGCGTCGCCTCACTTACATCTCAAACATCTACATCGTGAGTGACCCATCTAACCCTCAGAACGAAGGTAAAGTTTTCTTGTACAAGTATGGCAAGAAAATCTTTGATAAGATTAATGAGCAGATGAATCCTACTTTCCAGGATGAAACTGCGGTGAATCCTTTCGATCTTTGGGAGGGTGCTAACTTCAAGATGAAGATTCGTCACGTAGAGGGATATCGTAACTATGATAAATCTGAGTTCGATGCACCCTCACCTCTTCTTGAGGATGATGATGAAATGGAAAAGGTGTGGAACTCACAGCATTCACTTGCTGCGTTTATCGCACCCGACCAGTTCAAGTCGTATGACCAGCTCAAAGCTCGGCTCGATCGAGTGCTCGGCTTGAAAGCTGGTGCTGCTTCTCGTGATGAGGATGTTCGTCAGGATACTCCTCCTGCTCCAGTCGCTGAGCCAACTGTTGGTAAATCAGCGAAGGCATCTTGGGATGATAACGAGGATGACGATAATCTCGCCTTCTTCGAAAAACTCGCCGAAGACGACGAATAATAATGGTGGGGAGCTTCGGCTCCCCATTCATTTAATTACGACGACGAACTTATGCGGTCGTAGATAATGCCTTGCCTATTGCTTTGTTCATAGTTGAGTCTGCATTCATACTGTTAGGCAATAATCTAGATATCCTTAAATTTTCTTGACCACCAGTGTCAACTTTACTTTCAGCTCTAGAGCGATCGTAGCCTGCTACATCAACTTCTTCGGAACCTACATCAACCGAGGTCGCTCCTGCCACTTGTATATCATTTTCTGCCTCTTGAAATGCAGCAAATTCCTCAGCTCTTTGGCGTAAAGCAGACATGCCTGAACTAGATCGCTGAAGAGTTACATCTGAAGTGTCTGTTCTTACTGGCTCAACATTACCACGTTCGCTAGAAAGCGTATCTGCTGCTGTAGGAGGTGGACTTCCCATTGCCTCTTCAGCCTCGACAGCTGCATCTATATCCATTTGAATTTGTTTTTCTCTGACTTCTTGTTGACCAGCTGCAAATTTTTCAAAGGATACGCCTGTTCCCTTTTTGCCACCCGCTTCTTTGTATGCTGCTCTATCCTTCTTTTGTTGTTCAAATAGAGCTTTCCTTTCCTCTGGTGACATATCGCGTGTTCTTCCGCGTAGTCTCTGACCTGTTTTTTTACCAGCCTCTGCTACTTCTAGTTGTTCTGCCACAACTGATGCTGTATCCCGTTTGCCTAATGGACTCAGTTTTTCAAAATATTCGTCAACAACTTCTTTCGCCGCATCTTCTATATCTTTCTGACTTGCTCCTTGAAGTTCTGGATCGTTTTTCAAATCAATTATAAGATCTGCAATTACCCCAGCCGCAGTTGCGGGTACGGCGACAGGTGCTAAGAATGGTATCATTGATGCGAGTGAACCTGCAGCAATACCAGCAGCTCTAAGTGCACCAAAAAGATCACCTTTACTAGCGTCTTCAACAGCATCATACAAACCATATGCAACACCTATTCCAGGAAGAACACGCTTCGCTATGCTACCAACAACTTTTTTTGCAGCTTTTTTGATTGCTTCCTTATTGACTCTTTTCTTTTCTGGTGTTCCTGCCTTTCGTTGATCAGCTCCTGATGGCTTTTTTTCAACCCTGGAACGCTCAGCATCTTTCTTTTTTATTTCCTCGGCTGCTTTTTTACCTTGAGGTGTATTAGCTTTGTTGACTGTATCTTTACGATCAAGACCAACAACTCTACCTGTTCTAGGATTCGTAGATCCTGGTTTTAATCCAGCTCTTGAACCGCCACCAGCTCTAGGAACTGAACCACGACCACCTCTAGGAGCTGAACCACCAGCTCTAGGAACTGAACCACGACCACCTCTAGGAGATGTTGTCCGAGGTGGTGTTGTCCGAGGTGGTGTTCGACCTGGTTTCGGCTTTGGTTTAGGTAGGAACGGTGGAGGAATAATGAATGGGATACCGCCACCTTCACCACCTTCACCAGCTCCAGCTGCACCACCGCCAGCAAGCGCGACAGCTAGTGCACCCAAACCTAGCATTTTCAACAACGTCATACCTTCGGGCTTTTTCTTTCCTCTAGCAACTCTCGATGCTATTGATTCCTTACCAGTGCCCTCGGCTAACATCTCTCTAGTTCTTAGCTCTTGATCTTGGATAGCATCTAACTCTTTATTGCTCATATTCACAAGAGATTGTGTATACGCTAACATTTTGTTGCTAAAATCTTGAAAGGTTTTTTCAGTTAGAGGTTGCTCACCTGAACTCCTTGTCGGCGAGCCTGTTGCTCCACTTCCTCCGGAGCCACCGCCGAATGCTTTATTGAATGCACCTTTCACACCACCGACTATCCCTGATTTTACTGCACCAACTGCACGCGACGCTTGTGCTGTCATAAATCCTGCAGCTAAAGCATCAGGATTGCTGGACATAGCCAATGCTCCAACTCCACCAGCAACTGTTTTAGTTCCTCGATATGCTGCACCAACAGTGCCTTTCAATATACCACCCAATGATGCCATTTCCTACTGCCTCACTCTCGTTTCTGTTTTGACAACTACAGGTTTGACTATGACTTTCGTTGATGTTTTGCGAATATTTTTTCCAGGAGTTCGAGTAACGGAACCAGCCGAAACTACTGCACGACTTTTTTCTACCAAATCTACCAGCTCTTCCTGTCGTGCTTTAAGTTCTAGGAATCTAGGGTCTTTGATAGCCTTGCCAAATCCCATACCTTGTGCTCTTAATTGTTTTAGAATTGACTTTCTTTCGGCTTTTACTTTTTTCAATTCGGCTCTGAGTTCTTTAGTCTTTTCTGTATCGGCTTTTTGTGCTGATGTTCTTACAGTAGAACCACCGCCAGTTTGTGTTTCTGTTTTGGTTTGAACAACTTTTTCTTGTTTTTTAACTGTGGTTGTGGTTTTCGCGCCATCACCCATTTCGAATTCTTTATCACTAATTTCAAAGTCGCCTTCATCAGCTTTTCTTTTTTGATTATACAACTCTGCTACCTGAGCAGATACTTGTCTTTCTTCTTCTTTTAATTTACTCAAGAGCTGTTCTAGTTTAGCAACCTCTGGCGCATATGCCTCTGCGCCTGCTTCCATTGTTTGATACCCATCCGGAAATTTTTTATCAGCAGCGGCATTTGCTGCAGGAAGAGTTTTAAATGTTATTTCCTTGATCTTATCATTTAATTGATTTTCTTTTAATATCAAATCATTGATTTTTTTTGCTCGAGCATCTCCAGATTCAAATTCACGATCGAGAGCATCTTTCTTTACAGGAGTTCCTGGCTGTTTCTTAGCAACTGCTTCCGGAACTCGCTGTGGTTTTGCAGGAGCTGATACTTGAGGAGGAACACCAACAGGTTTAGGTGCAGCAGCCGCCGGACGTTTAGGCGCAGCAGCTGCAGGTCGTGATGGCTCAATCCGTTTGAAAGCAGGAGGTGGTACATCACCTTTAGGTGCAGCAGCCGCAGGGCGTGATGGCTCAATCCGTTTGAAAGCAGGAGGTGGTGGTGGTTTCGGTTTTGGTTTCGGAACAGGAGCAACCACTGGTGCAGGAGGTGGTTCTACTGGAGGTGCGATTGTATCATCATCGGTAAAATCTGCCTCCTCTAGATCAACAAAGACTTCTTCCTCTTCAACCGCAACCACTGGTGCTTCAGTATCGTCACCATCTCCCACGAAATCTGGTGGCTCTTTAGCCTCCGATCCGCTGTCCGAAAATAAAGATAATAGACCACCGAATACAGCACCCAAGCCTAATGCCTTGAACAGCTTCAGTTTCTTACCGAGCAATCCGTTGAATACCTTTTTGATAATGGGGATCATCTTTTTCGCAAGGAAGATCTTGCCCAAAAATTTGAAGAGACCTTTCACAAGTTTCTTCACGAAGAATACAAATGATTTTATTAATGTTTTTGCCAAATCTAATAACTTTTTGAGGATATCACCAAATATATTAGACTTTTCTTCCTCTTCTTTTTCCTCATCATCTACAGCTTTTTCTGGCGCACCCACCCTACGATTTCTGCGCGCCATCATCATATCGATGCGTTCGCGAACTCTTTCAACTCGCTGTTTATTATCTATTATCTTCTTATTCAGCCTTAGATATTCAGTCGAAAACTTGACGAATGTTTTTTCTGTAACAATGCCATCATCTGCTCCTGCTGCATTCTCTGGTGCACCAGACATCATTTCAGGTATGGCCATTGCTAGATCAGCCATTATTTTGCTTTTCCTTCTCTTCCTCTATATGGTTCAACAACAATTTAACGTACACTTCCCTCTCCCACGGTATCATATTTTCTATCTCTGTCAAACTATATTTGTGAAACTGCATGAGCGAGAAGTTCAGGTGAAAATAGTTCGCCAGAGTA